>Ga0265301_10000023_pt1 | contig 256690 bp, 182 predicted proteins | sample AusTroGonzalo_MG_2_FD_193488 | JGI IMG/M metagenome (GOLD analysis project Ga0265301, IMG submission 193488) | Bovine rumen microbial communities from tropical cattle in Woodstock, Queensland, Australia - Gonzalo_04 | ecosystem: Host-associated > Mammals > Digestive system > Stomach > Rumen ... | reverse complement strand
CCGATGGGTGTGGAGCGTCACGGCGTGGAGAATCCGCATGCGTATATCCCTTACGGCGGTATCGCGGACCTCAAGAACGCCGACGGTTCGCTTATGTTCGAGCGCAGTATCAGCGACTATTCGGCGCTGCCCGAAGGTTGGAAACTATACCGCAAGCTGCTGGCGGATAAACCCGATAACTCGGTCGATATCATTGCCATCGGATTCATGTCGTCCGTAGCACAACTGCTGGAGTCCGAACCCGATGAGTACTCCGATCTGAACGGCGTCGAACTGGTAGCGAGCAAAGTGAGAGGACTGTACGTCATGGGCGGTAAGTTCGGTGAGGATCTGACCAAACCGGGTTATAACTTCGGCCATAAGACCGCCATCAATTTCTCCATCAAGTTATTTGAACTCTGGCCACACAGTGTACCTATCTATTTCTCGCCGTCTCTCGCTGGGGACTATCTGGACTACCCGACAGACTCGGTGCTAAACGACTTGGCATGGATCGAAGCCAACCCCATCAAGCAGGTGTATAAGAACTACGACTGTAATACCGGTCAGCGCATGTGGGATTTCTATTCGGCCATCATGTCGCTTCGCAATCCCGTGTATTACATTGGCAATCAGGCGCCCGGTATCGTAACGATCAATAAAAAAGAAGGCACGGAGGAGTACGAGATGATCTTTACACCCGATCCCAAGGGCTACTGTTATTACCAAACCCTTCAAACGATGCCCGAACCGCACACGGAGGATATCAAGTGGCTCAAACGCGGTTCGACGAACGAACAATATGTTCGTCCGATGATTCATCCGACCGCTAAATAAGTATGCATAAACACACGATAATATGAAAAATTTCGCAGAAATTAATCGCGCCCTTGTGGCAAAGAAACGACTATTAATCCCTTTATTCCTTTCATTTTTCATTTTCGTCCTTGCCCCGGTGCAGGCGAATGATTTCCTGGAGATCAAGAACCACTATGAGGTGAGTACTTTTAACGGTCCTATTCATATCAAGGTGCCGGTTTTCTCGCGTGGTGGTAAAAACTACTACGTTCGAGACACATCGTACACGGTGTATCCCTCGTATGGTTCACCTTCCATAACTTATAAGCACTCGCTCATCTATTTCACCCGCAAGAATGCCCCGACAACCAAGATTCCTCTCTTCTATTTTAGTGGAGAACACAACAGTAGTGGTCCGAGCGGCAATGATAAAGTGGAATATGGCTATGCATGGATGCGCTCTAGTGGTGAAATCGGCTCGCTGGTGATTGCCAATGAGTCCAACGATGCCAAGTACACCAACCCCAATGACGGTGTGAAGCATCGCTATAGTGTCATGAAAAAGGAAGAAATCGACAATGACATGGACTACGTGACCTGGCTCGAGGTAGACTGGTACCCGCCTGCATCGATGAGTCTGGACACTTTCAATATCGGTGCAGATGTGTATATTACCTCTGTGGGATTGGGATTTGACTATACGAAGAATTGGACCCTCAAAACCAACCTGACGGGAATCAACAATATGATTGACCCGCAGTTGATGGAACCGTATTTCTATGCGGTCAAGGAAGACCACAAGGCCGGATATGGCTGTGCCGCTATTCCTTACTCGCTGTTCTACGAGCCGATCAGTTACACCACATCGCTCAGCAGCGACTCCGTCATCACCTCAGAGCGTGCGGATAATATCTACGTGCAGACCACCGATAATGTGCAGTCGAATTTCAATGCCACCTTCACGGTTTATTACAACAAAGCGGATAATATCACCCGCCTACAGACTACGCCGAGTATATCGATTCCCGCATACCACCGCGTCTATGACTTGACGGCCACGGAGGAAGTAGATAGTTTGGGTACTTTCACCGGAAACAACGTGCTGCAATGGATCATTCGCAATCCAAATGCGGTAGATTTGGTGGAAAACGACTATTTTGAAGTGCAGCGTGCTATGAAGCAGGACTTCAGCGATGCGGAAACCGTAGCTGTTGAACCGATGGAAAGAGGTGAAAATAAAGGCACCTATACCTTCCAAGATAAGAGTCGCTCTACCTGGACCGGCAATGCCACCGTGAGCGAATCTGACACCGTGGATATACATGTCAGCACAACGTTGAACAACTACGAGTTGCTCGATAGCAACGACGAACCCTTAGCGCTGCTGGATGTCAAACTGACAGCAGATAAACTGATATCCCCGGGTGTGCCGGTTTACTATCGTGTACGCCGTGCATCATCCGCTGTCTGGGGATGGGAACATCCGTTTGCAAAGGCTGTTTCCCTAACCAAACATAATTTCTTAGCTCCCTTGGCGGAAACCCAACCGGCTTACACCAAAGACGCCAACTATGATGAGAACCACAAGGTGCATTTTGCTATCCATCTCGATAACAAACAAGTGCAGTACGAAACACCTTCCCTCAACGACTGCAGTCTCAGTTATGAGGTCGTGGAAGATCTGCGCTCAACCGTTGACCTGAAAATGAATGTCATTCCTGCATCCGGTAGTACCTTGCATACCGAAGTGTATGCTACGGTGTATGACCGTGACGGCAATGAGACCAAGAGCGAATGGAAGGTGACGAACACCGAATCCATCGTCGCTCCGAAAGAAGGACGCCTCGTTGTGCGCCATAAATGCTCTACTTGCGACAGTTGGCAAACCAACGCCTATGTCTTAGACAAAAACAGCGAACTGACTATTGTGGAGACCAAGCAGACCATGTTTATCACGATCTATTCCGTCCATCTAAACATGGTCACCTCCGATGTGCCGGCCATCGATGTATCCGGTCGCATGGCTGTGGTAGAACCCGCACTAAAGGACTCGTTGCTCAAACAACTCAACAACGAACTGGCAAACAGCTTTGGTCGTTGCATGTGGGATAAGACTGCGCGTTTGGTGCTCGTTCGTTCGTCCGTGGAGCATCCGGATATCAAGACCGAGTTCATCATCCCGCAAGACAGCATCCGTCGTCAAGCGGACGGTAGCTGGATTGCCTCCTATACCGATGTGGCTAACCAAGCATGTACGCATTATACCTATGCCGTGCGTATTGATCAAAGTGCAGCCGACCTGCATGTCCAAGACTCTGTGGATCTGCAACCGAAAGCACTGAGTGGCGAGGAACTCTATTATGATGAAGCAGCTACTATCACTTCGTTCACCGCTACACAAGGTGCAGCACAAACAGAACTCAAACGCGGTGTCTTGCTCAACTGGCAACCCTCTTCGGACGCTGTAGATGAATACGTGCTGCTACGCAAAGCAGTAGGCAGTACCGCTTCGGCAGATACACTATATACCGGTCTGGATATCACCTATCTCGACCTGACTGCCGTTCCTGATGTACACTACGACTATACCATCGTAGCACGTTACGAGTGTAATGGCAAACATAGTGAAAATAGCGCTGAAACGCAAGGTTGGCGTACTCCCTACGGTGAAATCCGCGGTGCTATCCTCATGCCCGATAACAGCGGTATCGCCGGTGTGCAAGTGGCTTTGCAGAAGGAAGGCACGGTAGTGAGCTCCCTCATCACCGACGCCTCGGGTACCTTCCGTTTCGACAGTCTGCTCTATGACATCGCTGGCAGTACGGACTATGTGATCATCCCGACTGCTTCGTACGGTACTTTCCGATATAACAACACCTCTGCCGGCACAGCGGCAATCACCTTGTCAGCCGACAATGCCGTAGCGCTGGGTATCAACTTCGAGAACGCAGACGGCGTGCGTCTTTCCGGTCGTGCACTCTATGACCTCAGTACCATCCCGGTAGCAGGAGCTATGTTCGTGCTCAACGGCGATACGGTACGCCGCAACGGTGCACCACTCACCACCGGTGTGGACGGTAATTTCGAACTGACGCTCACCGCGAGTCAACCCTATACCCTGCAGATCATCAAACCGGGTCATACTTTCGTCAACGACGGCTATCTGGAGGTGACAACGGGTGAACGCCAGTTTGCACTCACCAAACCGCTGGACGGCGTGCGGTTCTATGACCAAACGAAAGTACGTCTTGTCGGACGTGTAGCCGGAGGTATTGACCAACGCGACATGCCTGCCGCATTCGGCTTGGGGACGAACAACCTCGGTGACAACCTCTCCCTCGTCCTCCAACTGGAAGGCGATAACACCGCCCATTTCGTACATGACCCGCAGGACCTCACGCGCGATACCTTAATGAATACGTTTGATCAGAAGGTCTATATCACCGATCCGCTGAGTGCTGTCAAGGAACGCACGGTAGGCACCACCTCGATGCTCACGGAGAAGAAACGTATCACCATCTATCCGGATGTCAATACGGGTGAGTTCGCCGTGGATCTGTATCCGGTCAAGTACAAAGTGATCCAAGCCACCGCTACCGGCTATGCAACACTCTTTGCTTCCGGTCAAGCCTCTGAGACCTTCGATCTTACCAACGCACCGCTCATCAGTATCGATCCGGTGCAAGGCAGCGATTCCGTTCATTATAACGCCGTCTATGACCGCATCTACCGTTCGCCGGTTCAACTATCGCTCTCGCAGTATATATACGGCATGAAACGCGATGGCTTAGGTGAACCCGAGATGGCAGTGGAGGGATTGACCATCGCCAAACAAAAAGTGGATCTCTATACCACGGCGGAAGACGGAACGGTATCTTACCTCTTGGGATATCCGCTCTATTATAACAACCGCCAGTATCAGTTCGAAGCCTTTGCGTACGAAGACTACCGCTATAATAACGATGCTTCCGGCAAACTGGACCGCGTACCGCAACGCGGTGGTCAAGTAGTGATCCATAACGGTCTGCATAACACCAAAAATAGTAAGACACTTAACTTGGACGAGAAAGGCAAAAACCTATTCTTCCTCGCCGTGGACAACCTCAATACGGAAATCAGCGGAACAGGTGCACTCAACTCCGTCAGCGCCGTGCTGCAGATGGAAGGTGCATCGATAGAAACCACTGGCTTCCAATCTTTCGTAGTAGGTAGTCGCGTCGCAGAGAAAGAACTGACGTCCACCGAAGCGGACATCCATATCCTCGATATCGTGCGCGACCCGGGCGGAGCAGGCAGTAGTGCATGGGTGGAGAGTGGTACCACCTATAGCTTCAGCTATACTGAGAACCTGGATGCCAAAGTAGGATTGGAATTAACTCCTGAATATGGAGGAATGGTTAGTCGAGATCTGGGCGTATATATGGGATCCGTGGGAGCCGGATCATATGTAGGATCCAACTTCTCGGTAGGACGAACGGTTAGCTTTACCCTTCCTATCGTGGCATCCTATTCATGGGGGTATAAATATACCTATAATTTCACTACGACGGAGAGAATTTCCACTTCCTCTAAGAAGAATAAATCCGGTATTGGTGCGAATGCCGATGTGTTCGTCGGAACTACGATGAGCATGTTGTCCGGTAAGGCTAAGTCCATCGCTATCATTGATGATAGTCTCTTTGCTGCTCGTCAACCGGCTATCCAAGCAGGCGCGATGCGCGTACTGGCTCAAGGAACGGATATCAACGGTCACGGATACCACCTCGTGACGGGTGAGAAAGTGGTGATGGGTTCTACCATCGGCAACACCTTCGCTTGGTCGCAGCACTATATCACCAATACCGTCATTCCAAAACTGGCGCTCGAAGCATACAACCTCTTGGAGCGCTTCCCGGATCAGGCTACCGCACAGGCTGCGGCTAACACCCGTCAAGAAGCCGTATATTGGTATATTGACTCCCTGTCGGCAGTCAACCTGCAAGACACCCTGCTTGCTAACTCCTACAAGATGATCCTACCGCAGAACAGCACCAAGGCGTACTTCAACCGCGTAGCCGCACTGCAGAATATGATCAATCACTGGTTAGGTGTCCTCTATGATAATGAGATGGAGAAAGTCAAAGCACGTGAATCCGGTCTGCATGTCGGTACCTACAGCGTCAACTATAACAATGGTTTCAGCCACTCCGATTCCTATACGGCTACTGACAACGTCAACTGGCTTCCAGTTGGTTGGACTGCGCTTAATCAAAGCAGCAAGATTGCCTCGAAGGCCATGACCTCATTCATCGGTTCGGCAGCAAACTCTGCGAATAGTGTGTTTGAAGAGAGTCTGGATATCCTGGAGAAGCTCAATGATAAATTCACTGATCCGAATAAGACCAATGAACCAGATTTTGCCAATGCCTTTGAGACACTCACCGCAGAGTCCAAATGGAAACTGAAAGTGAACCCAGTCTTTGATTTTAGTACGAACTACCGTGAGTCAGATGATCATTCAAGGAAGAAATCTACCGGATTCACCCTCTCTGCTGATGATCAGGGCGATATCACTGTCAGCGTCTATCGCGCACAGGTGGATTCAGTATGGAACCGGGACACTTACAAGATGCGTGATAAAGTGGGTATAGCCGATGATGACTCGTATAGTTACGGCTCGTATGTCTTCTTCACTGAAGCCGGTAATACCTTCTGCGTGCATGAGCAGGAAGAGAAGACGCAGTTCTATCAGCCCGGTACAGTGCTCGGCAACCCGACCGTCATGATCGCCAAACCCGAACTGAGCATCGATATGTACGAGCAGGCGAATGTGCCGGCAGACCAACCCGCTATCTTCAATCTGGAGATCCGCAACGGCGGTTCGCAGCACTACGGTATGGCGGGTTCCGGAACGAGTATCAGTCTGTTGCTCGTCGGCGAATCCAACCCGAATGGCGCAAAAGTAACGCTCAACGGTATCAACATCATGCGGCCTGTCAGCTTCTATCTCGAACCCGGTAAGTCCATTACCCAAGTGCTGGAAGTAGAACGCGGATTGGTCGATGACTACAACAACCTGCGACTCTTTGCCTACCTCAACGACTGCGGTGTGACCTCCACCAACCTTGATTTCTCCGTCCACTTCCTGCCGGAGTCGAGTCCTGTGGCACTCGCTGCACCGCGCCAAGGATGGGTAATGAATACCCTCTCACCGAAGGACAGCCTCGGCTACTATCTTCCGATTGATATCAACGGCTTTAATATCCGTCATAAGAACTTCGACCATATCGAGTTCCAATACAAACTCGCTTCGCAGTCCGATGATGACTGGACAAATATGTGCTCGTTCTATGCCGACGACAGCCTCTATAACCTCGCCTCGGGCAACAAGGCGATGATCGAGAACGGACGTATCACGCCCTTCCGCTTCTACGGTGAACGCGACCCGATGGAGCAACAGTACGACCTGCGGGCCGTCAGCTTCTGCCGTCACGGTTCGGGATTTGTCACCAAGTCCTCGCCCATCATCAGCGGAACGAAGGACACCCGCCCGCCGCGCGTCTTCGGGCAACCCGAACCCGCTAACGCGATTTTAGGAGTGGGTGATAACCTCAAACTGCGCTTCAACGAAGCGATAGCCGGTAACTATCTCGATGAGGATAATAACTTCCAACTCCTCGGTCGCACCAACGCCACCGGTATCACCGCCGGCACATCCGTGCATTTCGATGGCTCGGATGACAGTTATGTGACTACCAAAGTGAGTCGCACCCTCTCGGGGCGTTCGATCTCGCTGGATATGCTCGTCAAACCCGCTACCCCGAATGAAGAAGCCATCTTCTTCACCCACGGCGAAGGAGCGCAGAAAGTGACCTTCGGTAAGTCGGCCGACAACCGCCTCTATATCTCCGTAGCGGGCAACAATCCGATCTACTCCAAGACCGTTGACCCGATGCTTGATTTCACGCGTGTCATCGCTACCTACAATGCCGGTACTAATGAGGTACGCTTCTATGTCGGTACCCGCGATGTGACCGAGATCAACCTTACGAATAGTGCAGACGATATCGACGCTAAGCATACCGTCAATACGCCGCTGATCTTCGGTCAAGGTTTCAATGGTAACATGCTCGAGGCACGCATCTGGACGAAGGCCCTGACCCAGGAAGAAGTAGCTGCTACACATCTCAAGCGTCTCACCGGCTATGAGCGCGAACTGGCGGCTTACTACCCGATGAACGAAGGTAAGGGTACCACCCTCACCGACAAGGCAAACGGCGCGACGCTCTATATGCACGGCGCTACATGGACCAACCGTCAGAGCTTCTCGCTGCATCTGAATAAAGACCAGCGCGTTCAACTCAACGGCAATGTCCTCAGCCGCTCGAAAGTCTATGACTTCACCCTCATGTTCTGGTTCAAAGCGCAGGAGGATGGCACACTCTTCAGTAGCGATAAATTACAAATCACCAATGACAAATTACAAATCACAGATGCCGACTGGCATCATGTTGTGCTCTCCGTCAACCGCACGCATAACAACGCGTCCGTCTTCGTGGACGGTCAACTGATCAGTCAGCAACCTTCCGATAGCGTACCGGGTATTACCGGCGCAATGTACCTTGGTGGCGATGGTTTCGAAGGAAACATCGATGAGTTCGTCATCTTCGAGCAAGCCTTACCGAAATCGTTCATCGAGCAGTACGGCAATGCGGCGCTCTATGGCGATGAGATAGGACTGATGGCACTCCTCAGTTTCGAAGAACTCCAACTCAACGCATCCGGCGTCATGGAATCCGTCTTCTCCATCAACGACCAACGCGTCTTTAAAGACGCCAACGGTAAGGTGGTCAAGAAGGTTGTTCCGCTCGTCATCAATCAGCCAAACTTGGCTGATCTCGCCGACCGGGCTAACTACGCCCCCATCAGCGATCAGGGCAAACTCACCAAACTGAACTTCGACTGGGCGTTCAACAACGACGAGTTATTGATTAATCTCAACATGGCCGACCGCGAGATCAACAAGCAGTCTGTCTATGTTACTGTTCGTGACGTAGAAGACCTGCACGGCAACCCGATGGTCTCGCCGGCTACCTGGACCGCTTTCGTGGATAAGAACGCCCTCAAATGGGAGTACCATCAGATAACGCTGAATATGAACGATAATACGGACGCTAGTTCCGTCTACGACATCCAGATCATCAACAACTCCGGCAAACGGCATCAGTACAGCATTGAGTCCTTGCCTGCTTGGTTGACACTCAACCGTCCGTCCGGAGCGATGGATCCGATGGAGGAGAAGACACTGCGCTTCACCTTCTCGCACGATGTGCCAGTAGGCGTATATTCCGATATCATCTATCTCTCCGATGAGGACGGGCTGCTGGACCCGCTACGCGTCGAATATACCGTTAAGGCCGTCTGCCCGTACAGCGAACCCGAGCGCGGTAAGTACAACATGAACATGTCTATCTGCGGACAAGTGCTCATCAACGATACCTACGATACCGATGCGAACGATAAGGTCATTGCCCTCTATCGCAACGAGTGCATCGGTATGGCGAACGTAACGTTTGATAACCTTACCAACAAATCCGAAGTCTTCCTCACCGTCTATGGCGATTCGACAATGATAGGCACGCAGACTACCTTCCAACTCTGGCAAGCATCGACCGGCAAGACCTATCTGCTTACACCGAGCAGCACGATCAAGTTCCGCCATGGCGCTATCTATGGTTGCGGAAATGAGACACCTATCGTCTTCACCGCCTCCGGCTCACAGACGCAGGCTATCGAACTGAATCCGGGATGGAACTGGATATCGTTCAACCTCAATCTGCAACCCGCTACGGCTCCCATCAGCAAGGTGCTCGCTGGCAATGAACCCTGGACAACTGGCGATATCATCAAGAACCCTGCTACCCAGCATTTCGTGACCTATAGCGAAACCCAAGATGCGTTCCTCGGTGACTTTGGTTACTTGCGCTATATCTACACCTATATGGTGTATTGCAAGAATGGTAACACCCTCCGCGTCAGCGGTGATGAACTGCCGGCGGACTCGATGCGTGTTCTGCTCCGAGGCGACAGCTCTTGGTCGGCACTACCCTGTCTGCTCAACCAGACCACACCCATCACCGAAGCGCTCGCCGACTACTACGAAGACGCCACACCGGGTGATCTCATCAAAGCGCACGATCGATTCGCCGTCTTCTCCTCCGACCGCAAATGGGTAGGAGACCTCACCGCACTCCGACCGGGAGAAGGATACTTCTTCTTCCGCCGAGGCAAAGGCGCTGTAGATGTACGCTTCTACAATCGTTCGACGAATGCTTCCACGCAGAAAGCTCCTGATTTCCAACCAAATGCCGCTACCAACATGACGATGATAGCTACGGTTGAAGGTGAAGGCCTCCGCGCCTTCATCGGCTCCGAACTCGTCGGCATCGCAACGAAGATAGACGACCTCTACTTCCTGACGATCTCGTCCGACGCAGTAGGTTCCCTCCGTTTCGAAACCGAGGACGGTATACCGCTGACAAGCGAGAAGCCGATCTCGTACGTGGCTGACAGTCATCGCGGCTCGTTGAAATCTCCGATCATCCTGCGCCCGACCGATGACCGACCGTACAAGATCATTGAAAATAACCATGTAATAATTATTCGCAACAATGAAAAATATGACATTACCGGTAAGAAACTTTAATCTTCTCCTTTGCGCCTTGCTGCTTTTCGCAGCAGGGTGCAAGGACAAGAACGCTCCGGAGACCTTTGCTTCCGATCAACCTCGTCCTACATGGACCGCTCCCGAGAAGACCGATATGACCTCGTCTATGACGGCAGTGGTCAAGGTGGATTTGGCTGCGCAGTACCCCGAAACGGCTGCTGACTTTGTGCTTGATGACAACGACCTCTTGGCCGCTTTCTCCGGCGAGACTTGCCTCGGTGTCGCCTCAGCACAGGACGGCTTGTTCTTCTTGTATATAGCAGGCACGGAAGGTGCGGTAACCCTTCGTTACTACTCGGCCCACTACAAGAACTTATTCGAAGCCAAGGATGCCTTCCCTTACCACAACGATGACCACCTCGGCACACCCGATAGCCCCCTTATCCCTACCTTCGTAGTGGTTAAACAACAATGAAAAAAACGGTTCCCATACTCTTCCTGCTATGGCTAATCGGCGGGATCTTCGTATCTTGTTCGAATGAAGATTCTACACTGTGGGAACTGAAGGACGGCGAGTGGACGGGTACCGGAGAAGGACGCAGCGGCTCCATCATCGCAAAGACAACCATACGCAACCACGAGGTTGATCAGGTGACCATCGTCAGCCAATCGGAATCGGTCTTTGCGCAAGATGCCATCAACACCATCCTCTCCCGAGCTGTAGGTAAGAAGGACGTGATGAGCGTGGAGGTGGATGGAGTCACCGGTGCAACTCTCACCTCAACAGGCGTCATTGATGCCATCAATATGGGACTCTATGCCTCCATGGGAAAACCGGTTGACCACGGCAAAAAATATAAGGATGGCACCTGTGATATCGTGGTAGTCGGTGCAGGAGGAGCCGGACTATCTGCTGCGGTAGCTGCCGCAGAAACAGATAATACGCTCCGAATCATCGTGTTGGAGAAACAAGGTATCATTGGCGGTAATACCAATTATTCTACCGGAGGCGTCAACGCCGCAGAAACGGATATCCAAAAAGCCCTCGGCATCGAAGATAACAAGGATCTTTTCTACGAAGATATCATGAGCGGAGGCAAACAGCAAAACCTCCCCGCACTCGTTCGTAATTTCGTGGAGCACGCGCCCATCACCATCTCTTGGTTGACAGGACTGGGCGCTGATCTCAGTGATGTAGGCCTCATGGGCGGTAGTACTGTCAAACGCACCCATCGTCCGCAGGGTGGTGCGGCTATCGGTCCGCATCTGATGAAAATCCTCCGAGAGGCCACAACAAAGGAAAATATCGAGATCCGCACCTCAAACAAAGTGACCAACCTGCTCACTTCCGCAGACGGCAGCGTATCTGGTGTACAAGTGCAGAATGCGGACGGAAGCCGTTATAACCTGACCTCCCAAGCAGTCATCATTGCTACAGGTGGTTTCGGAGCCAATCTCAATATGGTGACGCGCCTCCAACCCTCGCTCAGCGGATTCACAACCCTCAACCATCCCGGCGCTACGGGTGATGCCTTCGAATGGGTGACTTCCATCGGCGGTGATACCCTTCAGATGGCGAACATCCAGATTCATCCTACTGCCGAAGCTACCAACCATATCCTCATCACAGAAGCCGTGCGAGGAAACGGAGCTATCCTGGTAAACAAAGGCGGCCTTCGTTTCTGCAACGAGATGGATACGCGCGATATCGTATCGGCGGCTATTCTGCAGCAAACAGACGGTAGTGCCTACCTCGTCTTCGACCAAGCAGTGCGCCAATCGCTGGCGTCTATCGAGACCTACGCCAACCAGCATCTGCTGGCCGAGGGAGCGACAATAGAATCCATCGCCCATCTGACCTCCATCCCTGCCAACCAACTCACAGCTACCATCAGCCGTTATAATTCCTTCCAGAAAACGGGACTGGATGAAGACTTCTCTCGTACGGCTACGGAGATGCCAATAGCCCTGGAGACTCCTCCGTACTATGCCGTATGCGTCACCCCGGCTATCCATCATACCATGGGTGGCCTGCGCGTCAATACCGACACCCAAGTGCTACGTCCGGATGGTACGCCTATTCCCGGCCTCTATGCCGCTGGTGAAGTAACCGGTGGACTGCATGGCGCTAACCGCCTCGGCGGAAACGGCGTAGCAGACATCGTCGTCAACGGCCGCCTCGCCGGCCTTAGAGCCGCTGAAAAAGTGAAAGAGACCGAATAATTTATAGTATTACAAATATTGCTCATAACAAGTAGCGCCCGCCCCAAAACGGGTGCTACTATTATATAATAACTATTTAAATTTTAAAAGTATGACTCAAAAAAATTGATCATCGATTGTCTGCCGGACTTTGAAGGCAACATCATCGTGAACATCAACGTCGTCTCAGCGTCCGAACTTGGTTCGCTGTACCCTGTAACCGGTAACCCGTCACCCGTACCCCCTCCATTCCTCTTCTCACGCATCACGCAAGCAGCCTACGACAAAGGCGTTGCGCAAGCCGTGGAAGATGAACTGCGAGGCGCATGTGCTTCCGCACCCAAGCTCATCAAAGCCATCCGCTTCAATGAATCGATGGGCTATCTCAACACCCGAAACCTTTCTTCTGCCTTTCTCTACCGACTTCTGGACGAGCACTTTGGCTTATCATTTCAGCCGCGATGCTTCCGTAAGTACCGCAGTAAGGTCGGTGCCATTGAGTGCCATTGAGTGCCACGTTTAAAGGACTATAGTGCCAAAAGGCGGTACTATAGTGCCATAATGCAGTCACTTTTTGAGTGGCTGCTTTTTTTATACTACCTTTGCCGCCGAAATCGATTTACAGCTAACAGGCTGGCGCCAGCCATATTTGTTTAACCCTCGGCACATATGCCGAGCTAACCATTAACATCTATGGCTAAAACAATTAAACCGCTGTCGGGCGTTCCCGACCTGCCGTCATCACTTGCGTATGAGGATGGTACAGAGGTGCGACTTGTGCCGCTTGAGAAGACCGGCGGAAAGGCACTCAATCAATTAAGCATAATCGGGCGAATAGTCTTGGTAAATGCGCTCTCGATGAATAATCCTGCGTTTAATATTACGTATCATCATCGGGGAAGAGCTATAACCCTTCGCTATTATTGTAATTTGTATGACTCGATCAATTAACTCAGATGAAAGAATGCTATGACGACTTACGGAATGATTTGAAGAAGCGTTTACCTGATTTCAAAAAGCAATTCCCCTGTCCCGAAACACAGGATAAGCAAATGGTAAAGACATTACGATATTTACATCGTTGGCGTTTAGAATAAGCCTTTGCTAAAAATTCAAAATAGAACTAATCATGAAAACATCTTTCAAAGTAACCACTCTCATCGCTGCAATTAGCCTGAGTATTTACGCATTAACGGAAGTTGCTTGGCACATTAGACATCTCTTTACTATGGACGCACTGCAGTCTGTCCAATTTCGAGATGTACTAAGTCTGGTAAACATAGTTGCATTGCTCATTGGTGTGTGCTTTGCATGCATTGCCTTGTTCCTATATATAAAGACAAAGAATGTGTAACTAACTTACATGACTTGGTTAGTAAGACAACATTACACCATAAGTAATAAACAATTATGAAATCCCTTATCCCCCTTGCACTCACCGTAGTGCTCACCATCACCCTCGCTTCATGCGGCAAGCCGAAGCCTGAAAGTAATCCCGGGGAATCAGATAGTATTGCTAAAATAGTCAACGAAGAGGCACATCCTATCATTAAAAACGGGAGTGAAATGGCAGAACATCCAAAGAGCAGTCCTGCAAAATCGGCGTTCTCTCAGATAACCTCTTTCACGGATTATGTCTATGAGGATCATTTTGTTTACACGTTTACAGAGACACGGGGAATCCTTCGGCAGTTGGATATAGAGTTCCCGACGGGCATGATGAACAAGAAAGTGCTTGCACGGATTCAGGAACAACTGATTGACACACTCTTCCATGAGCATTACCACACAACGCACTTGGATAGTGCCATGTCAAAATACTGGCCTTTTGAACCGAATAAGCTAAAATGCCTGACGACTTATCCGCAAAATGTCCCAAACGATTCGGATGATTATTTTGATTATGGCGGAGTGGACAATATACACTTTGAGCATCTTTGCGGCCGTACTTCGTATAATCAGAATGCCTTGTACATTATGTGCCATCATTATGTGTGGTACGATGGTGGTTGCCACCATTTCCCCGATACCCGATATTTTGCTTTCGATACCCGAACCGGCGAGATGGTACATTTCACGGATATCTTCAACGAGAGGTATGACGATCATGAAAAAAAGATGACCGTCGACATCGAGTATTATGTCATCAAAGCTCTTTTGGATCACTACTACCCAAACATCTCATTACAATATTGGATTCATGCATCATTCACAATTACTTCCACCTCCCTTGTTTTGCACTACACCCACTACACTTTAGGAAGTTGGGCGGATGGTGAACAGGAAGTGGAGATCCCGCTTGAAAGCCTCAAACCGCTTCTTAATCCCAGATGGAAACATCTAATTCAATAAAAGCCGAAATCAAAAATATGTCATTATTCTCTTACAGATGTAACTCCGTCAATTAGCCAATACCGTGGAGAGGAAATTTCCGCATGGTTGACCTTTTGCCCCGACAATTGTCAATACGTAATCATCGACGACTTGCCACAAGACCAATTCTTAGTTAATCAATATGACCATCTCGTCACCATCGACGGCTATGCCGGTCTCACAATGGCACTCGCAGAAGAAGCAATAACAATCTTAAACACTCCAATGCAATGAACACTCCTATGCATCCTTGCCTCTGAGTGGTAGGAAATGCAAGTCCTTCCGCAAGATTACCAAAAGAATAATGTAAGAGACCTTGAAATGTTATAGTACATCATTGAGTATCCACTTGTGTTTTTTCGGGTCAGGAATAATAAACCGCAAAGCCCAGATCTTATCGAGGTCTCTAAGGAAAGAGTTCGTAATTAGTTTCGCTGGGGGTACCGAGAGTAAATGTGAAAAGAGATGAGTGTCCTCAAATTTATTTGAAAGGATGCTCATTTCTTTTTGCATTTCTATTGCAAGCACTGCAATAGGACTTACGCAGAAAGTCCCGTTCTCGAATTCTTTACCCGAGTGCCGCTGTGGTTCTTCGGAAGATGTCTTTGTTTATTTCCATAAATCTCTGTCTTTCTTTCATCGATTCGTTTCTCCTAATTGCAAAATTGTCAAATCAGGGAAACTAAATGCAGGAAAAATGAATTATTTTGTCCCAAATCTCACTTTTTTCTTGCACATTTGGGAAATTATTCGTAACTTTGCAGCCGATAGTTAAAGAACTACAGTTATGCTTATCGGTAGAAACAAAGAGCAAGAGCAACTACTATCGTTGCTCAAGAGTGATCAATCGGAGTTCGTGGCACTCTACGGACGTCGGCGGGTAGGCAAAACCTATCTAGTCCGGCAGACCTTCAAGGATAAGTTTGCCTTCCAACATTCCGGTCTGGCGAAGGGCACCATGAAAGAGCAACTGGAAGAGTTCCGCCTTTCCCTCCTAAACGCAGGCATGTCTCGTGTACCTAAACTCAAATCTTGGTCGCTTGCCTTCTTCCATCTGGGACAATATCTGGCAACCCTGCCCCACGGCAAGAAAGTGATCTTCATCGACGAGTTGCCTTGGATGGACACGCCTAAAAGCAAGCTCGTTTCTGCCTTGGAACATTTCTGGAATAGTTGGGCTTCCGCGCGCGAAGATATCATCTTGGTCGTCTGCGGAAGTGCTACTTCATGGATTATCAATAAGATCATTCGCAATTACGGAGGTCTCCATGACCGTTTGACGCGCCATATCTATTTAGCTCCGTTTACCCTGAAAGAGTGTGAGCAATACGCCAAAAAACGTGCACTCGGTATGACGCGCAAGAATGTATTAGAAACATTCATGGTGCTTGGTGGTATTCCGTATTATTGGAGTTTGCTGCAACCGAAATTGTCTTGGGCACAGAACATCGACGAACTCTTCTTCAATAAAAAGGGAGCCTTGCGTAACGAGTTCAACGCCTTGTACGCCTCTCTTTTCCGCTCTCCGCAAGTGTACGTAGATATCGTCACCACACTCGCAACGAAGAAAATCGGCATGATATACACCGAATTATTGAACGCAGTAGATACACATATCGGAGGTAAGTTCAGCGAGAAACTTGAAGAACTGGAACAATGTGATTTTATCCGCTCATATACCTCTATTGGAAAAGCAAAGAAAGACACGCTCTACCAATTGATCGATAATTTTACGCTGTTCTATTTTCAGTTCATTGCCAATAATCCATCCAACAATCCTCAGTTCTGGACGAATGTGTTGGGCAAACCCAAATTCAACACATGGAGCGGACTCGCTTATGAGCGTGTATGCATGCAGCACGAACACCAAATCAAAGAAGCCTTGGGCATTTCCGGTGTGGAAACCAATGTCTATTCTTGGACTTATCGCGCGAAAGACAATAAGGATACAGGCGCGCAAATTGACTTACTGATTGACCGCGGTGACGATGTGATCAACATCTGCGAGATGAAGTACTCTAAGGTCAAATACGCGCTTGTTTCCGACGATATGGATGATATCGAAACAAAGATACGTGTGTTTGAAACCAAATCGCGCACGAACAAATCCGTGCGAGTGGTAATGATCACCTCCTATGGGCTGGCTAATAATCAGTATTCTAACGATATCTTACACCAACTTACGATGGAAGATTTGTTCCGATAAAATCGCGTTATAATTTCCCAAATCTAATCATATCTGAGGTGATTAGGGAAATTATAACTATTAAAATCTTTTATGTATGACTAATTTGACATGGTCAATATGGAAGTATCCACTTGTGTTTCTTGGGGTCTGGAATAATAAATCGCAAAGCCCAGATCTTATCGAGGTCTCTAAGGAAAGAGTTCGTAATTAGTTTCGCTGGGGATACTGAGCGGAAAAGAGTAAGACCGGTTGAGGTTTTACTCTTTTTTGATTTATATTGCAGGCACTGCAATGGGACTTACGAAGAAAGGCCATACTCTCGTGTCCTTTTGTTCCCGCTACTTAAGCAATCAACCTTTCCACTATAGTCAATCCTGTTTTTCCTCCGATGACATAGCCATCATATATTTGTCCAGCGGTGCAAAGATGGTCAACCACCAAAGGTTGGTCTTTGGCAATCACACGGCATGAGAAGGTGTCTCCCATGTGCAACTTGCTATGGTGTACTTCTGCTATGCGCCAACGATAGTCGCCCAGATATTCCAACGTGCATGTTCGATCGGGTAACCAAGCAATATTCACCCTTTCTCCCGGTTGCAAATCTTCGGCTTTGACGGCAGTAGAGTAGATAAAGTCCGACTCTTCACCCGCACGTCCGTACGCATTCAGAATATCTATAACCGAACGGCGGACATGTGCGTAACCTCTTTTGTATCCCCACAAACGGCTTAAGGTGTCACTGCTGACCTCTCTGCCGGTCTTTTGCTTGATATACAAACTCAGTTCAGCAAAATCTGCCGGACCGGCAGGGCATTTTCCGTAACGCGCTTCGACAGCCTGTTTTGCTTGACGAACATCTGTACTATCTGACAAAAATGAAGTGATCATAGTGCTTTATCTTCAAAAAAACGGCACAAAGTTACGAAAAAATTTGCATATATCCAAATATTTTTGTAATTTTGCACCTCCTATGATACAATCTGAGTTCACATCCGGTCCTGTGCGCGAATTGTCCCCCAACGAATTGGGAGTTGACAACTATACCGATTTTGAGTTGTTGTCGGATAGCGGTCACAACCGCGTTTACCGGGCAATGCATGCCGGCAAACGGATTGTGCTTAAGGTTGCTCGCGAGGACGAAGGCAACGCCACACGCAACAGGTTGCTCTTACAACGGGAGTATGACATCATGCATGTGATAGACTGCATATATGTTGTCAACACATGGCAGCTGGCGGATATTCCCGGACTTGGCAGAGCTATTGTAATGGAATATGTGCAAGGGCGCACATTCGACAAGTTTATACAAGAGAAACCATCTTTGTCCGTTCGCAAACGAGTAACGGAGGAGTTGATGGAAGCCTTGGATACGCTACATGCCCACCAGACTGTACATGGCGATCTTAAACCGGACAATATCCTGATCACCGATATCGGCAATCACGTGCGGCTAATAGATTTCGGCTTTTCGGACACGGATGCATATGTGGCTAAGGATATAGGCACTACACCTTCCCTTGCCGATACTGCACAACTTCCGTCAGAGGAACTGACGCCCTCGAAGGATATCTATGCATTGGGCAAACTTCTGCAAATGCTTTTCCCGCATTCAGCCCGTATGGTTGCGCGAGGTTGTTGTGCGCCGCCATCGCGCCGGTACCAATCTGTCAATCAGGTACGTACTGCTCTGCACCGCCACCAGACATGGCGATGGTTGCTTCCGCTGATGGCTATTATATGCGTGGCGATGGCGATTCTTATTCTCTGCGCGCCTGCGCTCAATAGCACGGCAGACATCCCGCCATCAGCAGCAGATTCGACACGGATGAATGTGCACAAGGATACAGTTGTTATTGTGCAACAAACTACAAAGAAGGATACCATCGTTATTACACGACAAGTTGTGCACAGAGATACGGTTTTGGTTAATCCCAAGGAAGACAGCACATGGCAAAGTCTCCGGCAGGACATGGATTCATTGTATAGAAGCATTTACAACTTGTATGCTGATTCGATAACAAACATGCCTGAGAAGACATACAGCAGAGGGAATAAACTGCTTAGTGCATACGTTATGCAAACACACGAAACCAAACAGCAGCTTATTGCCGACAATCCGCAATACGAAAAGCAAATAGAACAAGAATATATCCCATTATATGGTCGCGGCTATACGCGGTTGTCACAACTATTCAAAGATTACCCACGAGAATAGAATAGTGATATTTTGATTTTTTATGGCTAATTAGGGCGCAATGGGCTAATCATTTGCATCTTTCATTTTTTTGTTGTATTTTTGCACTACTTTTGCAGCTATAAAGGTAAGTGGTACGCAAATGTGCAAAAAATGCCGCTGTTTTGCAAAAAAGTACACAGAAAATTTGCATATGTCAGAAAAATTGTGTAACTTTGCATCATCTTCTCAGCGGAGAACGATGGCAGGCTGTCATTGACAGTTGTCGACATACTGATTACCTAACAATACCAATTGGATTCGCAGAAATCTCGCAAATTTCAAGAATCACGATGATTGGCATGTGTTAGTGCACATTTGTGTACTACTTTTGCTGTATTTGTGATTCGGGCCATGCGAGAGCCTCTGCGAAAATACAGTAAGAGTAGTATTTTTTGTAAAATTTTTAACATACATAAATGGAGAATGCCGAAGTCTTGTGCAAGAGCGAGCGTAAGTTTTGCTTATGCAACTCGCCGAGGCCAAGAGTGGCGACGTTCGGAACATAGTGGAGAATGCCGAAAATCCTAAAAAGAGTAGGCAAAATAATCTATGGCTTAAAAAGTGTATTCAAATGAAAAAGGTATTCTTATTTTGCTTACTATCAAGCATCGTTTGTAATCTTATGGCTCACACTGAGTCGGATTACATGTTCATCAAAGATGGTCTCAAATGGGTTGAGAACTACGAAGTGAAGAAAGGTTGCAGTTATACAGGTTTCGTTAATGCTGCCAACCAGCCCACATGCTATGGAACATATGTGGATGAGTCTAATAAAAAAATGATCGGACAATTCAAAGATGGCAAAGCAGAAGGCGTGGCATTCTTTGATGCATGGCGTCCCTACATGTATTTTGGCGAAGTAAAAAATGACAACGCCAACGGTATTGGGCAACAAACTCTCTATCAGCAAGGGACGACAAATTATATCGTTTCTTTATTCAAAAACAACACGAGTGCTGACGGGTTGGCAATGACATCATCCGGGGGTGCTATTATGAAAAATGGAAAACCCGTGGAAAGAGCCACTGATTTTTACTCGAAAGCGATATATGACAATAATTTGGCGAAAGTAAAAGCCATATGCGATGAAAAAAATATTAGGTATGTTGAAAACATGCAAGTTGACCAATTCAAGTTCAGTGGTGGTTGGAAAGATGGTCAGCCCTACTATTATGGCGCGTATAGGTTTGATTACTCCGATTATTATGTATATGCGATAGGATATATCGATTATGATAAGGCATCAAAAAGTATAGAAGCAGATATTAACAAACCTTACGAGAGATACAAGGAAACACAAAGAAACGGGACTGAGTATGGCAAGTATGAAATAAGTAATAATGGTGATACAACACGCATTTTCCATAGTCCAAGTGCATACGAATATTCTATCGTTGATAAAGATGGTAAATATAAGAGATATGACGTATTCCATTGGCGCCAAAGTGATGAATATACAAAGTTTTACAAATATGTTGACGGACGCCCTTGGGGTATATATGGTAGCAATTATTATATGAAAGAAGGGTTTATTGATGAGGAGGACGAAAGCAACGCTGTTAGCAAGATGATAACAAATTATGGAGAATTGCATATATATAACAATGGCTCACACTCCATCGCCTATCCCAACAATGACATCCTTGAAGTTTATCAAATGAATACACGATATGGATTAATATTAGGAAAATATACATCCCACACGAATGATTATACTATCGGATGGTTCGAACAAAATAGATATGGACATGACAATGCTGATTATTACAAACTTGTAAAAGTCCTTTATGGAAAAGCATTTTTTGCAGATGGAGAGTTGAAACATGAAATTAGTAACGAAACCAATTCATGGCTCAGAGAAATTCCGGATTATAAAGACAAAGTGCAACAAATAATAAGTGCACCGGCCGAAGGTAACGGGTCATTCACTTTCACAAATGGAGATGTTTATTCCGGAGAGTGGAAAAACCATTTGATGCACGGTTATGGGGAAATGACACGGCATGATGGAAATGTTCTAAAAGGAACTTTTGCCAACGGAGAGTTTGTACGGGGCATTAAAATAGAAAAAGACGGCACTATAAGAGGAGGCTATTGGGAAAACGAGAAATGTTCAGAAGACTCGATAATTTATCCTAATGGCACATACATCAAATATGAAACGATTGATTGGACAACATGTAAATTCATAAAAATGTATTATGGCATTAAAAAATATTTAGACAATAATGTCATTCTTTACTACGAAACACGAAATATAGACGAAGCAGACTTCATATTAGAAGGAGTTCTTGGTAAAAATGCTACCATGACATTTAATAACATAAAATGGAAATTTCAAAAGGGAGACTATCTGAAAGGTGTGTTTAATTATGCATTTAACTATATGTATGGCGAGCAGAGCTTCCAATTGGAGAAATTGACAGGAATGCGAAGAACGTTTGCAAACGGCATATATGAAGGTGAGGTTAGTCAAGATGGTAATCCGTGTGTAGGTAAATTAATTTTCAAAAATGGCATCACATTTGAAGGATTCTTTATTAGTGGAGAAAAAAGCGTTAAACAAACCAGCGGAGAGGGAGTGTTAACTTTTGTTGATGGGACAAAGGTACAGGCTATGTTTGGGGAAAGCTACTCATACAACAATGCAAAAGTAACATATTCCAACAAGGACGAATACAACGGAGCGATGCTGGATGGTCTTCGCGAAGGACAGGGTGAGTATGTCTTTGCCAATGGCGATAAGATGATTACCACATGGACAAAAAATAATATCGGCAAGGAAAATGTTACGTACATCTGGAATGATGGTAGGAAGTTTGTAGGAATTGTAAAAGGTAATAAGCCGGGCAAAGGAATTTTCTACAATGCAGATGGCAGTGAGGCTGACAAAAAGCAAGTAAAAAATTGGTTGTGCCAAGTACCGGTAATGGTAAAATGCACTATCAGCAAATAGTTATCCGCATATAAAACTGATACAGGGAATCTCATCGTACCGTTAGTCGTGGGATTCCTTGTATCTTATTAGACTAACACTCATTATTTGAAAGAAAAATGAGCTTAAAAACATTATTTTTGAGTTGCTCGTTAATTGCAATCTCAATTTCAGTTGCAGCCGGTGATCGTCCATTTGAATATGTACTCGATCAACCCAAGTGGGAACAGGAGCGAGCAGAGGCGCGAATAGAACTTAGAACAGCGTGGGCTTGTCTGGCAGGACAACAGAGTTCATACATTCTCCCTGATACCATTCTATCCGATTCGGTTATCACTGATTCGAGGATTGTGAACGGTGGAGAGATACATCACATCCAATTTGTACAGGATGGGATGAGGATAGAAGAATGTTACTATATGGATGCTAACAGCAATATGGTGGAAGTGCTCGGGAGTGTATCCGCCAACAATGGGCAACCGTATTCACTCAGTCCGTACCACTACATAGACTCAGATGGCTCGGTAATCTTCAACACCCGCCAATGGATTGAAATGGTGCTATGGTGCTTGAATGTTCTCGTATCTCCGTGGCTATGGCTTGCTTTGGTAACGTATTTGTTCTACCTCATAGTGCTCCATAAGAAAAGTGTTCGTCATTAGTTTCGCTCGAGGCAGCATAGTGGGACTTTTTGACATTTTTTGTTACTTTTTTATCCTCCGGCTTGCAAATGTCCGTTTTTTTTGTGCAAACACTTGCATAATTCAAAAAAAAGTCGTATCTTTGCAGCAATAATTGACACACAAGTGAACATTCTTGAATCCATATCCCGGCGCGCTAAGGCAGGCGAAAAGATGCTCGTGCGACTCATCGACCCCGATAAGTTCGATGCCTCAACACTCTGCGACGGCTTCGACTTTTACTTCGTCGGCGGCTCAACGGCTACGGATTGTGCGTCCGTCGTTCGTGCTATCCATGCTGCCTGCACAACGCCCGTCGTGCTGTTCCCGGGCAGCCCCGCGCAGTTCACGCCCAAGGCGGACGCACTGCTCTTCCTCACCTTGATGAACAGCCGCGATCCGCGGTTCCTCATCGACCGGCATATAGAAAGTGCTGACGCCATCGCCATGTCGGGTATAGAGTCTATACCGATGGGGTATATCCTTGTGGATGGTGGCCGTGAGAGTACCACGCAACGCCTGACGGGGGCGCAACCTGTATCCGCTGAAAATCCCGATGAAACCGTTCGCCTGGCGCGCACTGCCATGCTACTCGGCAAACGCCTCATCTACCTCGAAGCCGGCAGTGGGGCTAACCAGCCTGTACCACAGCACATTATACGCGCCGTAAAGGAGGCTGTTGATTTGCCGTTGATAGTAGGTGGCGGCATACGCGAACCCCGACAAATGTCCGATGCCTTCGTCGCCGGTGCCGACATAGTGGTCATAGGCAATCATTTCGAGACGCATCCCGAACAGATTCCTTTGTTTCTCTCCTATCAGTATTAGACACTGACAGAGGTCAGGGTGCCATCGGCAAGGATGGTGGTGAGGGTTGTGCCGGCAGGGATGTCGGCAGCGTGCCGGACGGGTTTGCCGTCGTGCAGAGTGAGTGAGTAACCCTTACGGAAGATCTGTTCGGGCGAGTGCAGGGCTATAGCCTGGGCGAACATCTGCAGGCGGTTGCGCTCCTGCTGCAGGGTGCTACTGACGGTGTATTGCAGAGTGAGTCGCAGTTGCTCGATCTGCTGCCGGCGGACGGCAACCATCTGCGTGGCGACACGCGAGAGGCGCTGGCGGAGTTCGTCGATGCGCACGAGTTGTTGTGCGTTGTGACCAATGAGCGCCTCGGCGACAGCCGTAGGGGTTTTGAGCGAGGTGTGAACGACCACATCGACGATGCTGACGTCGCGCGTGTGACCTATGCCGGAGAAGACAGGCAGGGGGAACTGCGCACAGTGGGAGGCAAGTTCGTAAGTATCAAAACACGTTAAGTCCGTTGTAGCACCGCCTCCGCGGATGATAGCCACGCAATCGAAGTCATCGGCGTTTTCGACGATGGCACTGAGTGCTGCGATAATCGAACGCACCGCTGTTTCGCCCTGCATGACAGCAGGGAAGAGTTGCGTAGTGAACTTTAGGCCATAGGGGTTGCCGGTGAGTTGGTGGCAGAAATCGCCATAACCCGCAGCGTCCGCGGCGGATATAACCGCTATGCGGCGGATGACGGTCGGCAGAGGCAGGGACTTATTCATGTCCAAGACGCCGTCTTTCTCCAGCTGCTGCAGGGTGAGTTGGCGTTGGCGTGCCAGGTCACCGAGAGTGAACGACGGGTCGATATTCAGAATATTCAGGCTTAAGCCGTACACCGGATGGAAGGTGACACTGACCTCCACCAGCACCTGCATGCCCGCCTCGGGGTGTTTGCCGGTCTCCTGCAGGAAATAGGCGGAGATGAGTTGCCACGTGCCACTCCAGCAAGTAGCACGCATCTTGGCAGCGAAGATGCCTTTGTCCGATTTCTCGATGAGTTCGAGGTAACAATGTCCGCGATCGGTCAATTGGGCGATCTCCGCGCGCACCCAGTAGGTGGCGGGAAAAGCCTGCTGAATATGCTCGTCCAGCAGAGCACAGAGTTCCGAAAGCGACATGGAGGACATAGTTATTTGCGGAAGGTGAAGTATTTTTGTCCGAGGAAACTGATGACAACGGTGAAGAGCGTGATGCAGATCTTCGACGGCGTGGGGTACCACAGGAAATGCTCAACGAGGAGCTTGAGTCCGAAGTAGTTAACCGCAAGGTTGAGCGCCACAATCATAATGTAACGCATCAGTTGGCGCGCACCATGCAAGGTGGAGCGGGTGAAGGTGACGTACTTATTCAACCAGAAGCCCGTGAGCAGGGTGATGGGGAACACGATGCAGAGAGAGGCGATGTGAGGAGTGAGACAGAGTTGGAAGTAGTAGAAAGTCGAAAGTCGAAAATCGAAAGCGGGAAGATTGATGTAAACGAGGTTGTGACCGATGATGAAATTATAGGTGATGAAATACAAAACCCAGTCCAGAACCATATTGCCTCCACCGCAAGCTGCATAGCGAAAAATTTCTCTCGGTATGTAGTTTTGAAACGGAGAATATACAAAATCAATAATTTTTGTAATTATTTGTGCAATTTTTTGCATTTATGCTTGCATAAATTAAAAAAAAATGTTACTTTTGTAGGCGAAAGCGAGTGCAAAGGTACAAAAAAGATTTGACATTTGCAAATTTTCATGTAATTTTGCACAAAAAAGCTTCGTATTGTTGAACCAATCACACAAAGTATGGACTATCACCCGGATAATGCAGCAAGTACGTGCCAAAAAGTTTTTAGGGCAGCATTTCCTCACGGACTTGAGTATAGCCCAGCGTATAGCCGATACGATATCGTCGGCTAACACCACTTTGTTCGCCCCGTGCGGGGAGAAGATTCCCGTATTGGAGATTGGTCCGGGTATGGGTGTTCTGACCCAATACCTGCTAAAGAATCCTAAGATTCAGTTAACCGCCATTGAGATCGACCGTGAGTCGGTCGCATATCTCAGTGAATGGTATCCCGAACTCAACCTGATAGAGGGCGACTTTCTGAAGGCAGACCTGAGCACGATTTTCCCGAATGGACCGTTCGGCGTGATAGGCAATTATCCGTACAATATATCCAGTCAGATCTTCTTCAAGGTGCTGGAGTACCGTGACAGCATACCCGTATGTAGCGGGATGATCCAGAAAGAAGTAGCGCAACGCATAGCCGCCAAGCCCGGGAAGAAAGACTACGGGATACTGAGTGTGCTGCTGCAGGCGTACTACGACATTGAGTACCTGTTCACGGTGGGTAACCACGTGTTCAACCCTCCGCCGAAAGTCGAATCCGCCGTCATACGCCTGACGCGTAACCACCGCGAACGCTTGGACTGCGACGAACAACTGTTCAAGACCGTGGTGAAGACGGCTTTCAACCAACGACGAAAACAGATGAGGAACTCGTTAAAAGGGTTAATGGGTGAAGGAATGAATGGATTAATGGATGACCGACTATCCTGGTTCCTCACACGAAGACCTGAACAGTTAAGCGTTGATGAATTTGTTGAACTTACGCAATTAGTTGAAAGTCAAAAGTCAAAAGTCGAAAGACAATAAGGAGGAAAAGATTATGGCAGAACTCAAAATATTCTATAAAGACAGCGAGAAAATCAAAGTGGCACGCTCGATCAGCGCGCTCAAGCAACTCGACAAGAAAGACATTGTCTGGATTGACCTGCTGGATGTATCCGACCGTACAGAGGAGACCCTGGAGGGCTTCCTGAAGATTGATATTCAGGAAGATGAGGAGATGGAAGAGATCGAGATGTCAAGCCGTTATATCCAGACGGACGACAGCATTGTGGCGAACTCGAACTTCCTGCACTCGAACTTCGATGTGGAGGCGGTGAACTTCATCCTGAAGAACAATATCCTCGTGACCTCGCACGATCATGAGCTGGGGTCGTTCAACGAAACGGTGAAACGCATGTTCGTGAACACGCGAAACTTCCCCACAGGCTTCCACGTGCTGGTGGCGCTGATGGAGACACGAGTGGAGAAAGACGCCGACATGATAGAGGATACGACGGATATGATCACCGAGCTTTCTACACACATCAACGCTTCGGATCATGTGGATGAGGACATCCTGATCCAGATCAAGAACTTACAGGAAAAAGTGACGATACTGCGTCAGAACATCATGGACAAACAGCGCGTGATCAGTAACTTCCTCAAGTGCGACTTCTTCCCCGAAGAACTGCAGCCGCGACTGACAATGGTGATCAAGGATATCAACTCACTGTTCGAGTACACGCGTTTCGGCTTTGACCGTCTGGACTATCTGCAGGATACGTTCCTCGGTCTGGTCAACATCGAGCAAAACAAGATCATCAAGATCTTCACGGTGGTGAATGTGATCTTCCTGCCTCCGACGCTGATTGCGAGCATGTACGGCATGAACTTCAAGAACATGCCCGAGCTGGACTGGACGTTTGGTTACCCGTTCTCGATAGCGCTGATGGTGGTGTTCACGCTGATAGTGCTGCTGATCTTCCGACTCAAAAAATGGTTGTAGGTTTTTTAGGTCAACAACAGCCAACTAATAATCGTTCGAACAAAGTGAGATAAGAACAATCAACAACAGAAGATTATTTATGCAGTACAAGATAAAGGATGTGTTTGCGCCGAAGTTGTTTTCGACGCTCAGGAAATATAACAAAGCGCAGTTTGGTCAAGACGCACTGGCGGGCATCATTGTCGGCATCGTAGCCATCCCGCTGGCTATCGCGTTCGGTATATCGTCAGGTGTGGGTCCGACGGAGGGTTTGGTGACGGCAATCATCGCCGGATTGCTGATAGCCGTATTAGGCGGCAGCAAGGTGCAGATAGGTGGACCGACAGGTGCTTTCATCGTGATCATCTACGGTATCATCCAGCAGTACGGATTATCGGGACTGATGATTGCCACGGTGATGGCAGGTATACTGCTTCTGCTGATGGGTTTTGCGCACTTGGGGTCGGTAATCAAGTTCGTGCCGTATCCTGTTATTGTGGGCTTCACGGCAGGTATAGCGCTGACGATTTTCTCGACGCAGATGAACGACTTCTTCGGTCTGGGGCTCAGAGACGTGCCGGCGAACTTCGTGGACAAGTGGATCTTCTACGCACAGCACTTCGATATCAACTGGTGGGCACTGGGTGTAGGACTTTTCTCGCTGCTGATATGCATCTTCATGCCCAAACTGACCAAACGTATACCGGGCAGTTTGGCGGCAATCGTGTTTGCCACGCTAGCTGTATGGCTGCTCAAGCGTTATGCTCCGGAGGCGTGGGGTGTGGGCACATTGGTGACCATCAGCGACTTGTACGAGTTGCCGCACGGCATCCCTGCGCCGCATGTACCCTCGCTGGAGTTGGCAGAAGGGGAGTCGTTCTTTACCTTAATACAGAAACTCTTCCCCTCGGCCTTCACGATAGCTATGTTAGGCGCTATCGAGAGTCTGCTGTCAGCAATGGTGGCGGACGGTGTGATAGGCGACAAACATAACTCCAACACTGAGCTTATCGCCCAAGGTGTGGCGAATATCGTTGTACCGTTCTTTGGCGGCATCCCTGCAACCGGCGCTATCGCCCGTACGATGACGAACATCAACAACGGCGGTCGTACGCCTGTGGCAGGAATCATCCACGCTGTCGTATTGCTGCTTGTGCTGCTGCTGTTGGGTCAGTTGGTAGGAATGATACCGATGGCTTGTCTGGCTGCGGTGCTGATCATGGTGGCGTACTCGATGTCCGGCTGGAAGACGATAGTCGGCCTGATCAAGCATCCGACACGCGATCTGTGGGTGCTGCTTATCACATTCTTCTTGACAGTGATCTTCGACCTGACGGTAGCTATCGAGGTGGGTATATTGCTAGCTCTCGTTCTGTTCCTGATGCGTACGAATGAGCAGACACATATCCGCACGTTCAACAAGGAGATAGACCCGAACGAGGATACGGATATCCAACTCAACCTTGAGCACCTGACCATCCCCGACGGTGTGGAGGTCTATGAGATTGACGGTCCGTACTTCTTCGGTATAGCCAACCGCTTTGACGATGTGATGGGTCATGTATCCGGCGAAAAATGTCCGGTACGAATCATCCGAATGCGTAAGGTGCCGTTTGTGGACTCGACGGCTATGCACAACCTATCCACGCTGATTGAGCGTTCGCACCGCGAGGGAATGACTATCATCCTCTCGGGCGTAAAGACGCACGTGCTGCATCAATTGCAGACATACGGCATAGAACAGATCATGAAACCGGAGAATATCTGCCCGAATATCCATGAAGCACTCAAGCGTGCTCAGGCAATATTGTCAGAGGGGAGACAGAACTAACGACAGCTAAGTAATATGAATATTTCGGCATTTGCAGATAATATAAGAAAGATTTGAGGGATTTGGAAATTTTTTCTTCTAAAAATTTGCAAAAGCCATAAATTTTTTGTAATTTTGTATGCTTTTCCCGCGGGTGAAAAATGTTTGCACTCGGAAGAGCACATACGGACAACGGATTAACAAACTTTAAAATTATACGATTATGATGACGATTGACAATTACAAATTCGCCGGCAAGAAGGCGATTGTACGCGTGGACTTCAATGTACCACTGGACGAGAACGGAAAGATCACAGACGACACCCGTATTCGCGGTGCTCTGCCGACACTGAAGCACATCCTTGACGAGGGAGGTGCGCTGATTATCATGAGCCACATGGGCAAACCCAAAGGCAAGGTGCAGGCTAAATACAGCCTTGGTCAAATCAAGGACGCTGTAGCCAAGGCACTCGGTGTAGCAGAGGTGAAGTTCGCTCCTGACTGCGCCAAGGCTCAGGCTGAGGCTGCTGCTCTGAAAGCAGGCGAAGTGTTGCTGCTTGAGAATCTGCGTTTCTACCCCGAAGAGGAAGGCAAACCTGTAGGTATTGAGAAAGACGATCCTGCTTACGAGGCAGCCAAGAAAGAGATGAAAGCCCGCCAGAAGGAGTTCGCCAAGACCCTGGCTTCATACGCTGACTGCTATGTGATGGATGCTTTCGGTACAGCTCACCGCAAGCACGCTTCAACGGCGGTTATCGCTGACTACTTCGATGCCGACAGCAAGATGCTCGGTTACTTGATGGAGAAAGAGGTGAAGGCTGTGGACAACGTGCTGTCAGACATTAAGCGTCCGTTCATTGCTATCATGGGTGGCTCAAAGGTTAGTTCGAAGATCGGTATCATCGAGAACCTGCTGGGTAAAGTTGATAAACTCATCCTCTGCGGCGGTATGACCTATACGTTTGCCAAGGCTCACGGCGGCGAGATCGGCGGTTCAATCGTTGAGCTCGACAAACTGGATGTAGCCCTCGGTGTTGAGGAGCTCGCCAAGAAGAACGGCGTAGAGCTCGTGCTCGCTCCGGATGCTATCTGCGCAGACAGCTTCAGCAACGATGCCAACCAGAAGATCTTCCCGTCAGAGGCTATTCCTGAGGGGTGGGAAGGTCTGGATGCAGGTCCTGAGGCACAGAAGAAGTTTGCTGCAGCCATCAAGGGTTGCAAGACTATCCTGTGGAACGGTCCTGCCGGCGTATTTGAGTTCGACAACTTCTGCGGAGGCAGCCGTGCTATTGGTGAGGCTATCGCTGAGGCAACCGCTGAGGGCGCATTCTCGCTCATCGGTGGCGGTGACTCAGTTGCTTGCGTTAACAAGTTCGGCTTGGCTGACAAGGTTTCGTATATCTCCACCGGTGGTGGTGCTCTGCTTGAGGCTATCGAAGGCAAAGTGCTCCCGGGTGTAGCTGCAATCAAGGGGGAGTAAGTCATGGATATTTCAGGGAAGATCATACAGAAACTCCCGCTTCAGTCGGGAGAGTCCAAGACCACAGGCAAACCTTGGCAGATTCAAACGTACGTTCTGGAGACACAGGAGCAGTTCCCGCGCAAGGTATGCTTCGAGATCTTCGGCGAACAGCGCATCAAGGACAACCCCTGCGAGATTGATGATATTGTAACCGTATCGTTCGATATCGAGAGCCGCGAGTTCAACGGCCGTTGGTACACCTCTATCCGTGCATGGAAAGTACAGCAGGGTATAGTGGATGCCAGCGCACCGCAACCTGTAGCAGCCCAGCCGGCAGGACAGCCTGCGCCTGCTGCTCAGCCGATGCCTGCACCCGCTGCCGCTGCGAACGTGGAAACGTTTGATCCCGCTCCTTCGGGCGACTCGACGGACGACCTGCCGTTCTAATTCGTTAGTATATGAGCAAACGAACCATTATATGGCTGATTATAGCCGTACTCATTCTGACGGGGGGCACGATCTTGTGTGTCCTCCGTTGGAATGCGTGGTTCGTGATGCCGCCTGAACCCGAGTGGCAGGGTGGCGATACCATCAGCACGCGTTTCGTCACCTTTAACCCCGATACCGCATACGCTTGCCAGTACGCTGACACACTGCATTTGGTAGTGCTGGGTGACGTGCATAACACACTTACCCACTCCGACTATCTGCGTATAGCGGAGCAGTGTCCTGACATGCAGTGCTACGCCCAAGTCGGCGACTTTGTAGATCGTGAACAGTTCTACTACAAGCAACTGCTCAAGCGTGAACTGCAAGGCACACCGTTTGATTCGCTGCCGGCGATGGTTTGTCCGGGTAATCATGAATATACCAAAGGCACTCATCGTCATTTGCCCGACTCATGGTACGAGTCGTTCCCTATGCCGCAGAACGGACCGAAAAGTTCCTTGGGGTCAACCTACTATGTGGACTTCCGTGATATGCGGTTCATAGCCATTGATACCGAGAATCCGCACCTTATCTCTGAGCACACCCGATTGAACACCTGGGTGAAGCGCGTTATCAGTTCGGCATGGCAACCGTGGGTGGTGGTGATCATGCACCGCCCCGTGTATGCTTCGCGCAAAGGCCGAGTGAACCCGACAGTGTGGCTCTCGCTGGTCAATGCGTTGCAAGGGGCTGATGTGATCTTCTCCGGTCATGACCATACATATGCACGCCGCGGCAAAACGTTCCAAGACGAACATTCGGCGCATACACCCGTGTGGTTAGGAATAAGTTCCACCACGCGTGCAGGCACGCTGAAGGACCGCAGCCGTATGGATACGGTCATCTATGGCGGCCCATACTACGAACAGGTGCGCGTCACACGCCATGAACTGACGGTCCGCAGTTACCAGCTTGACGGCAGCTGCATTGACAGCGTAATGCTTTACCGAAAATAGTCAAGCTATTAAACGATTCATTATTAATCTTTATTGTCCATGAAACTCATAGCTCCTTCTGTTCTTTCCGCCAATTTCGCAGAGTTGCGTAATGACCTTGAGATGATTAACCGTTCGGACGCCGACTGGTTGCACGTAGATGTGATGGACGGCGTGTTTGTACCAAATATCTCGTTTGGTTTTCCGCTTATGGTGCCGATGCGCAAGTATTGCACAAAGCCGCTGGATGTACATCTGATGATTGTTCATCCGGAGAAGTACGTGGAGCGCTTCTGCGACGCCGGAGCTTGGAGTGTGGGATTTCATTTGGAGGCAGTAGATGATCCTCTGCCTATTCTTGACCTGATCAAAGCCAAAGGGGTACGCACCTGTCTGACAATTAATCCGGATATTGATGTCAAGCGGCTTGTTCCGTATCTGGATAAGGTCGATATGGTTCTGCTTATGTCGGTGTTTGCGGGCTTTGGCGGACAGAAGTTCATTCCCGAAACAATGGACAAGATCCGCTTCATCCGTCAGGAGATTGACCGCCGCGGGCTCAAGACCCTCATCGAGATTGACGGTGGCGTCGGCGTACAAAACGCGCATGAGCTGTTTGAGGCAGGGGCTGATGTGCTGGTTGCCGGTACTGCAGTGTTCGGTGCGGCGGATCCCGAAGAGGCAATCCGTCAGATGAAAAGCTGATGGCTCGCCGTTACCCGTTTGTTTTCGTTTTCATGTTGACCGCACTGATGATATGCAGTGCGTACTACTTGCATTTCCCCTATAACCTCCGTGCCGATACCGAGGCGGACTACTTGGATTCGCTTTGTATCTTCCGAGCTTCTGTACAGGAACCACCTGTGCAGAAACAGAACGGTTGGTTGCTGTCCGTGTGTTTGCCTGCCTACGGGCAGCAGGCGTTACTGTCTTTGCATACTGATTCAACGCAGGAAATACCCGCCATAGGAGATATTCTACTCGTGCGCACGCGCATCACCTGCCCGCACGCGTTATTTAAAGGTGACTTTGATTACGGCAACTATCTCCGATTGCAGCACAAGGTCGGTATAGGTTATGTGCAGCCGCAGCATTGGCAGGTGATAGGACATTCGCCCGTCCGTACACTCCGTGCGTACGCTATATCTGTCCGGCAGCGTCTGGCGCGACGTTTTGCCGATGCAGGATTACAAGGGCAGCCTTTGGCACTCATGTCCGCGATTATCTTGGGCGAGCGTGATGCCTTGGATTCCGAACTCCGGCAATCGTTTGCGGCGGCAGGTGCCGCACATGTGCTGGCTGTGAGCGGACTGCATACGGGCATCATCTATATGGTTATAGCTTCTCTGCTGACCTGTTTCGGATTGCGGAGACCGCTGTACGAGCAACGCACACGGCGTGTATTGCTATCAGTCACGATTATCATTATCATGTGGGCGTATGCGTTTGTGACAGGTCTGTCGCCCTCAGTGATGCGTGCCGTACTGATGCTTACTATTATCCAGATCGGCTGGATGCTCCGCCGGCAGGCTATTTCCTTTAACACTCTGGCTGCTGCTGCGTGTATCTGTTTGTGGAAAGACCCGCTCTGTCTGTTCAATGTCAGTTTTCAATTGTCATTTGCCGCCGTGCTGGGTATATTACTGTTCGGGCGGTATATGAACTCCGTGTGGAAAGTCAGGAATAGGGCACAACGCATTGTTCGGGATTTGTTTACGATCTCTATCGCCGCAACAATAGGGACGCTGCCTGTTACCTTGTATTACTTTGGTCAAGTATCGCGATACTTCCTACTGGCCAATATCTTGATTATTCCCGGGGCGTATGGCTTGGTTATTCTGGGCGCCCTCACTCTTCTGCTGGCACACACTATAGTCGGTGCATGGTTGTCTAGTGTGCCGCAAGTGTTGAGTAACCTGCTATGCGATTATATTCAGTGGATAGAGCACCTGCCGCACGCCACCTTGCAACTGTCCGTCACGCCGTGGATGGTGGTTTGTCTGGTGGTGGCTATCGGATGTTGCTACCTGCGCATCCGGCAGCAACGGCTCATATGGTTTGCTCCGGCGGCTGCGGCGGTAGCCCTGTTCTGTATGCTACATATCCATGATACTCGCCAAAGTTTCAACGAACACACACTTGCGTTCCGAGGGAAGATGATGTATTATAATCACGGAGGAGTAACTCAGCCATACAAACTCGACAACTCATGCACGTTCTTTTGCTTTGACGGTAAGGATTATGTGTATGCCCCGTATCTCTCTTCGCGCAAGCGGCAAGCCTTGGAGCAGTATTGCTTGGAAAAACACATACTATTGTGTACAACAAACGACGTTTATGCGCAATAAGTATGAAAAATTCCACAATTATGTCCGAAAACTTGCAAATTTGGGAAATTTTTTGTAACTTTGCACCGCGTTTGGGATAAACACATTATGTGTCTTTCGAATAGTCAATCAAAACAAATCATGAATATGAAGAAATCCCTCTTTTTGGCATTAGCCGGTATAGTGCTGGCGATGCCTGTATGTGCTCAGGATGTTCGTCCGTCGGAGAATATGTTCGGTTCAGGAACGTATGAGCAAGCAGCGGATGTTCGTCCGGGTAAGTCATTCTCAACGATAGCTGAGGCGATGAAGTTGCTGCCTGCCTTCCCGAAGGTTGAGCAGGTGATAAGCGAAAAAGCCAAGTATGTCGCCGACAGCACGGTGTATGCTCCGTACAAACTGGCGTTAGAGCAAGCGATGGCGGCAAGTCAGCCCAAGTACTTTGAGTTGAGCGCACGTCTTGATAAGGCGCGTCAGCGTCAGGCGCAACGCGGTCAGGCTGCCATGCAGCAGTACAACAAGAACGTGGAAGCCGGTCTGTTGCCCTCGCAGCAGGAGATGATGCAGATTATCATGTCGAGCGGCATTGATCTGAATAAAGCCGGTGAGAAGGAAATCATGGACGTAGTGGCTGGCAGTATAGCACCTAAATGGGGTGTGAGCAAAGAGGAGTACCTGAAGATTGTCAATATGGCGCAACGTAATCCGAAGCAGGCGGAGGCGTACCTGCAATCAAACCATCCGCAGCTATATCAGCGTTTGTATGCAGCGAATGCCGACGGGGTAATGGTGAACGAGATAAGCGACCCGCGTAATGACAAGTTTGCGCAGATAGCCGAAGAGGTGCAGTCATGCGTGGGGCGATTGAACGAAGCGATGGAGGATTACTATAAGCGTCCGATAAGCATGCTTGCCGATAATCTTCGTCAAGAATGGCTCAGCAGCGACGAGGCGAACCAAGTGGACGCTATTGAGAACGCGCTATGGGAGCGTGTAGCTGAGTGGGAGTCAGGTTTGTCGCTCAACGCATCAGGATTTGCGGATGTACCTTATCCCGCCTGGTGGACAGCTGAGCGCAAGAAAGAGAACAAACTCATCGATCAATGGAATCGCCGCGCTGCGCAAGAGTGGCTCAGTTATGCAGAAGATACGCAGAAGCAGTTCAAAGCCATCTTCGATAAGGCCGCAGCACTTGAGACCGAGAACGAGAAACTGGCTAAACAAGGCGATAGTGAGAACGCTATCTATATAGCAAACCAACAGCAATTACTGAGTCTGTTCAACATGCTGAAAACAATGTTGTATCCCTATCAAGACGCGCTGAACTTCCCGTGCATTGACCATCTGGACGAAGACGGGACAACGCATCTTGGCAAAGGTTAAGACATGTAATGAGAAAATCAGTAGCGTACACGCGTGAGGAACAATCCCTCCGGTGGAGCGGACTGCCCGGCTGCCTGGCGTGAATGCGAGGCGATGATTGCCTTAAGGTCTTGGGGTGAGAGTTTGTGGCGACCTACTTCAAAGAGCGTACCTACAACAGCACGAACCATATTTCGTAGGAACCTGTCAGCGGTGATGGTGAAGATAGCGCCATCACCGTCTGTTTTCCAATAGGCTTCGGTGATGGTGCATATAGTGGTCTTGACATCCGTATGTACTTTGCAGAACGAGGCAAAATCGTGCGTGCCAATAAGAGCGGCTGCGGCTTCGTTCATAGCGTCATAGTCAAGCTGAGTAGGCACATAGGTGCGTGTTTCGCGTGTGAAAGGTGACTTGCGGGTGCTGATGCGATACTCGTAGGTGCGTGAGGTTGCCGAGAACCGTGCGTGCATATTATCCGCGACAGGGAATATTTTATAGATTGCAATGTCCTCCGGAAGCAGACGGTTCAGGCGCTCAACGGAGGGCGGATCAATGTCCAGATCAAAGTGCGCAAACATCTGCTCGGCATGCACCCCGGCATCCGTTCGTCCGGCAAAAGTGAGAGCAACCGGTTGGCGCATAATGGTAGCAAAGGCATCTTCCATAACGCCTTGCACGGTTATGCCGTTCGGCTGAACTTGTGAACCGTGGTAACGGGTGCCCTTATAGGCGAACTCGATGAAGTAACGCATGCAGTTGTTCGTTTAGTTCGGGACTGATCTGCCATCGATAAGCCAAGCCGGCAGTGAGGATGATAAGCAGTGAACGCACTATACTGCTCAACCAGATATTGATAATCGGCACAAACTGCAAGACAAGCCAATTGGCAGCAAACAGCAGAATGAGCAATACGATAGTCAGCAGATGACGTCGTGTAATGATACGGAATCCGAGAGTGAAGCGCACCGTAGTAATGCCGAGCAGGTAGTATGACAGCTGCGATATAAGAGTGGCCAGTGCAGCACCGTCTATACCCCAACGGGGAATGAATAGATTGTTCAGAAGCAGAGAGAGGGCAGTTAGCACAAACGAGAAGATTAGCGACAGCGGATAGTAGCGGGAATAACTCAACGCGCTATAAACGAACTGGAAGGTGGCTACAAACAGTTGTCCTATACCCAACAGGAGCACGGTGTGTTTTGCCACTGCATACGTCTCTCCATTGGGCAGAATAGCGAAGATGAGATCAATATTTACCCAGATGGTCGCCAAAATCAATCCCCCGATAAGTAGCAGTGTGCCACTGACCTGTGCTATCAGAGATCCGGCTTCTTGATGGTCGTTGTTCTTGATTGCCATCGACAGTTGCGGAGAGGCAATAGCTGTGAGCGAGCGGTACGGGATGCTGACCATCATTGCTATATAGGTGGCTATGGCAAATACACCGGTAAAGTTGAGTCCCATTTCCGCTGTGATGAAGAACGACGACAGGGTCGGAGCAAGAACAGATACAACCGCCGATAAGACAAGGAATCCCGTGTAGTACAGATATTTCCTGACGATAGGTTTGTTCTGCTTGAGGAACGTCAGATCCGGTTTAAGGCTCACATTTCCGAGTGAGAACAGATATGCGGTATTGCATAACGCTGCCAATGCATAGACGCCAACGAGTGACCATACGAACCCATCCATAGTCAGTATATCGAAGGCGTAGAGCAGATAGATGATAAGTAGTCCGACGCGAGTAAGCAGTTCACGAACAGCACGCGGCACAACGATATGCATTCGCACATTGGCGTTGGTCTCAAATACCGTTTGGTATAGCATGAAGAACGCCAATGGCAGAACGAGGTAATAATAGTTGACGAAGAGCGGACTCTTCTCGCTAAACCATTGACTGAGTGGTGCGTAGCAGAGGATGAACAGCAATGACACAAGCAGGAATCCGATCATTGGCACCAGTAGTGTCCAAAAGAAGAAGCCGTGCTCATTGTCTGACTGCTGATTACTGATTACTGATTGCTGACCGCTGACAAAGTACGGATAGAAACGCAACGTGGAAGCGCTGGTACCAAGTTGTGCCAAGCCGATGAACAGCGTGGCAGCATCAATCAGTACGCGCGCCAAACCGATCTCTTCGGCTGTAAGGAAGCGAGTTATAACAAAAAAAGTAGTCAGAAAGCCCACCGCCACCCCAAGATAGGTGACGATGGTACCTCTGATACTTTGCTTTGCTATGATGCCCATTACTTCTCTATGTCAAGCAGTTCAACCTCGAAGATCAGGGTTGAGTACGGAGGAATACTGCCGGCAGCGCGTTCGCCGTAGCCGAGTTCCTGCGGGATATAGAAGCGGAACTTAGAGCCTACAGGCATCAACTGCACGCCTTCCGTCCAACCCGGGATAACTTGGTTGAGACCGAACACGATCGGTTCGCCGCGCTCTACACTGCTGTCAAACACAGTGCCGTCGGTCAGTGTACCGTGGTAGTGAACTTTCACGCGGTCGGTAGCGGCGGGTTTCTTACCCTTGCCCATCTTCAGCACCTCATATTGCAGACCGCTTTCGGTGACGATCACGCCCTCACGGAGTTTGTTCTCCTCGAGGAATTTCTCGCCTTGCTCCTTGGTGTCGCCGTACTTGATGTGGTTGAGAGTTGCCTGGATATACTCGCTTGCAGCCTGGCTTTCAAACTGGCTCTCGTCACCCAGCAATCCGTTGATGAAGCCTTGTTTGATGAGCGCAAAATCGGTAGCTAATGACGGCTCGCCGATGAGTCCGCTTGCCTCTTGCTCCTTGATGCTCTTACCGATCTGCTCACCCATATTCTTGAGTTGCGGGTTGTGCACGTTCTGTTTCAGACCTTTGTTGATGTGCTTGATGAGGTCAGCTTTCTGCGTGCCGAGCGAATCGTCAGCCAGCACGTACATAGCTATATCGGCACCGTTGAGCAGACCGAACGCGTAGTTCAGCGAGTCGTTGAGCGATTTGAGGGCTACGGTCTTCACTTTGCTCGGGCAAGTGCCTTTGACAGCTTTTCCGGCTTTTTCTGTTGAGCCTTGGGATGCAGCGTACTGATTCTGGAAGAACTGACGAGCCTCGGCAGCGTCCATCACTGTGGTGTCGTTCTCCAAGCCGTTGATCAGGCCTTGGAAGAACAACTTCTCATTCAGAGTCCAGGCGGGGTTGTCAGCCAAGCCGTTCTTCTCGCTCTGAGCGATGCTCGTACCGATGTTCAGACCGATACGTGCTTCCTCTGTCAGTTCAGGCACCGAGCCGTCATAACCGGCTTGCAGGGCGTCGATAAATTCGGCAACCGTCTCAGCCGAGCTGTCGTTGCGCAGATAATACGCTTTGATTTGCGAACCGTTGGCGATACCGAGTGCAAAGTTGATAGAGTCGTTCATGTTTGCCAACTCTACCTGTTGTGCGGTGTAGGTGTTACCGCACGAGATCATTGCCATTGCGGCAAGAATGATAATTGATAGTTTTTTCATTGTTGTATGTTTATTGTTTATTCTATTCCTAAGAGTTCAACCGTGAAGACGAGTGCGGAGTACGGCGGGATTGTTGCGCCGGCGCCACGCTCACCGTAACCAAGGTGGTAGGGGATGAACAGTTTGTACTTCGAGCCAACGGACATCAGTTGCAATCCTTCCGTCCAACCGGCGATAACCTGATTGAGTGCGAACGAGATAGGCTCACCACGTTTGTAACTGCTGTCGAAGACTGTTCCGTCAGGTAGAGTTCCTTCATAATGCACGCGCACGGTGTCGGTGGCTTTGGGTTTTTGTCCGAGGGTGCCGTCAAGCACCTCATACTGCAAACCGGAAGCGGTCACCTTCACACCCGGGCGTTTGGCATTCTCCGCGAGAAACGCCTCACCGGCTGCCTTGGCGGCTACGGAGGCTTTCTCTTCCAGTTCTGCGAAGAACTTGCTGATAGCCTGCTGGGCTTCCTGGAAACTTACTTTGGGTTGATTGCCTTCCAGCATATCTTGTACGCCGGCTGCCAGATCGGCGTAGGCAAGTTCCTTCACGCCGCTGGACTTCATTTGTTGGCCTATAGAAAGACCTAATCCATAACTAATCTTATCCATAATTTCATTTTATTATTTGTTCATTTTCACATTTCCTCATTTATTTGGTGAGTTCGAGGTAGCGGGAGAGATATTTGCCGATGATATCGAACTCGATGTTTACTTCGGTACCTACTTCAATGAATCGGAAGTTCGTATTCTCGTAGGTGTAGGGGATGATACATACCGATACATACCCTGTGTCGCCCTTGACATCGGGTTCGCATACCGTAAGGCTCACGCCGTTGATGGTCACCGAACCTTTGTCCACACAAAAGTAACCCCGCTTGATCATCTCCGGCGTGGAGTGATACGCAAAGCGGAAATACCACGACCCATCCGTCTCGCGGCGCTCGATGCAGGTGGCTTTCTGATCCACGTGCCCTTGTACAATGTGTCCGTCAAGGGCTTTTTCGAGCGTCATGGCGCGTTCGAGATTGACATAGTCGCCGACCTTGAGCGCGTCGAGGTTCGTCAGCCGCAGCGTCTCTTGCATAGCGGTGACGGTATAGGTATCGCTATCCGATGACACAACCGTCAGACACACGCCGTTGTGGGCAATGGACTGATCAATACTGAACGCACCCTTGAAGGGATTACGCAGCGTGAAATGTTTATTCGTTTGCTCCTGGTCAATTCGGACGACCTGAGCCATTGCTTCTACGATTCCTGAGAACATTTTGCAAAGGGAAATCTTTACGGGTTAATACAAACAGATATACAATTATCAATACTGTGCCTATTGCCATCAGTAGCCACATATTATGGATGTAGTACAGACGCAGAGCATAATATACAGCCAGCAGACCCAGTGTTAGCACGGTGTATTGTCCTATGCTACGCAGGTCGTAGGGGATAGGCGCTTTCTTTTGTCCGATGCCATACGATAGCAGCATAATCACGAAGTAGCAAACCAGGCTACTTCCGCAACTTGCCCAGTAACCGATGATCGGTACAAATACTACCTGCAGTACAAGTGTGATGGCAAGTCCGATGAGCGAGAAGTATGCACCCCACTTTGTCTCGTCCGTCAGTTTGTACCAGAACGAGAGATTGAAGTAAATACCTTGGAACACATATGTCCACAGTACAACGGGCACGATCTTCAGTCCCTCCCAATACGCACTTGATACGATATAGCGGAAGATATCCAGATAGAAGATAACGCCTAGAAGGATGAGGTACGAGAAGATGATGTAATACTTCATCGCATCAGCGTAAGCTTCGACGGAGTGGCGGTCTTTGTGTTTGCTGAACACGAACGGTTCATACGCATAGCGAAACGCCTGCGTGAACATCATCATCACCATCGCCACCTTGAAGCACGCACCATAGATGCCAAGTTGTGCCTGTGCATCATCGCCGGGGTAGAGATAGGGGAAGAGAATACGATCCAATGTCTGGTTCATGATTCCCGCTACACCCAGCACCAACAGCGGCAGCGAGTAACGAAGCATCAGCTGTAGCACCTTTCCATCAAAATGTCCGCCTTTGGGCATCGTGAATGGCATCAGAACGAGCGTCTGGATAGTGGTGGCGAGGATATTACTCAAGAACACGTAGAACACATCATTCTTGCCCAGCACAACGAGGAACAACAGGTTGAATGCTATGTTCAGAATGACGAACAGCAGTTTCAGTCCGGCGAATAGCATCGAACGTTTCTGCTGCCTCAGATACGCAAACGGTATACATGCAAACGCATCGATAGCTACCGTCACGAACATCATCGCCACAAACTCCGCATGATCGGCATAACCCAACACATTCGCTATCGGTTGGCGGAACAGGGTGACAAGCACCGCAAACACTGCACTCGTCGTCAGCAGACAAAGGAACGCGGTCTTATAGACAGTAGGGCTGTCTTGGTCCTCACGGTTGGCGAAACGGAAGAATCCCGTTTCCATACCGTAGGTCAGTATCACGAGCAGCAATGCCGTCCACGCGTACAGGTTCGTGACGATACCATAGTCGGCCGTCTGTTTCAATACGTACGTATAGAGCGGCACAAGCAGGTAGTTCAGAAACTTACCTACTATACTGCTAACTCCATAGATGGCGGTGTCCTTCGCCAAGGATTTCATCTCAGACATTTTCTCATTTATTCATTTTCTCATTTACTCATTTACTTGTCGGGTTTGCCGGTAACGATGAGCACTATCTCGCCTTTCGGTGGCTGTTGTTTAAAATGTTCTGTCAGTTCAGCAAGCGTGCCACGAACGGTTTGCTCGAATAGTTTGCTTATCTCGCGGCTGACCGAAGCCTGACGGTCAGCGCCTAACACGCCGGCGAGTTGCTCCAAGGTCTTCACCAACCTGAACGGTGACTCGTAGATGATCATTGTGTGATCTTGCTCTGCCAATAAACTCAGTCGTGTCTGACGCCCTTTTTTCTGGGGCAAGAATCCCTCGAAGTAGAACCGCTCACACGGAAGTCCCGAATCCACCAACGCCGGCACGAAAGCCGTTGCACCGGGCAGACACTGCACCTCTACCCCACGCGCCACACAGGCTCTGACGAGCATGAACCCCGGATCACTAATCCCCGGAGTGCCGGCATCCGACACCAAGGCAGCTTTTTCGCCGGCAGCAATGCGTTCGGCTATCTGCTCGCAGGTCTCGTGCTCGTTGAACTTGTGGTGCGCCCGCAGCGGCGTGTGGATATCGTGATGCTTGAGCAAAACGGATGTAGTACGCGTATCTTCCGCATAAATCACATCCGCCTCTCTGAGCACCCGTAGCGCCCGCAACGTGATATCTTCCATATTTCCTACCGGAGTAGGGACTACATACAGCATATATCGGGTGAATCCTAGACTTTACTTATTGGAAACGGCGACGGAGAACGTTAGTGAACAGTTCGTAAGTCGGCGACTGCTTATCCCAACCGAAGCGCTCGATGAACGTTACAGCCTCGTCGAAGGAGTGCAGAGCATTGAGTTCGGTCAGTGTCTGTTGCAGTTTCTCTGCATTCCCACCAAACAGTTCGCGCTGGAACAGGAATCGGTCACCAATCGACACCGCTTGACGGATATCCGTCACAGCTGCGCCGAAGAGTGAAGTCTGCTGCGGTGCACGCGGTGCCTCGGGTTGTGGTGCCGGTTCAACAGCAGGTTCTGCTACAGGCTGAGGCTCGGGCTCTACAATGGGTTGTGGTTCAACAACAGGTTGTGGCTCAACAACAGGCTCCGGTTCGGGAGCAGGTGCTGCTACAGGTTCGGCTACAGGCTCTGCAGCCGGTGTCTCTTGCGGCAGTTCAATGGTAGCCTCTTCGTCCTCGGGGTAAATGAGTTCAACATCCACCTCCGGCTCTGCCTGCGCTTGCATAGCCTCGTCAAGAATCTGCTGCATAGCAGACAGGTGTCCCTTGATCTCATCTGCATTACGCTGCATCTCCTCCAGCATAGGCATACTATTGCCTACCACTTTTTCCAACTTGGCAATACGCGCTTCTTGGGCTGACAGACGTGCCTCAAGAGCTTCGAAATATTTGATTAGTTCGTTCATAACAATAATTCAATAAATTCAATTGTCAATCAATCGTCAATCGCTCAATTGTCAATTATTTGGTTGCATCCTCTAATTTTTTCATCATAGCAAACATAAACAGGGCGGAAACGGCACATACGCCGATGAATACCGACCAAGTTCCCCAAAGCGGCAGTTTCTCCCACAGAGCAGAACCAACCGATACGAGGAAGTTACCTACAGCGGTAGCTACAAACCAGAATCCCATCATCATACCTTTATACTGCGGAGGAGCCACCTTGCTGACAAACGAAATTCCCATCGGGCTGAGCAGCAGCTCGGCAAAAGTCAGAATCAGGTAAGTGAAGATCAGTACGTTCGGGTTAACCAGTGTGCGTTCATCCAAACCAAGCGTTGCCTGTACAGCTGGTGAGTTGAGGTTAAGCGAGCAAGCTGCGATGAATACGTACGCCAGAGCTGCAACCACCATACCGTAAGCAATCTTACGCGGTGCTGAGGGCTCTTTGCCCTTGGCAGCGAGTGCGCCGAACACTGCCATCGAGATAGGCGTAAGAGCCACTACATAGAACGGGTTGAATTGCTGGAAGATAGGAGCTGATATACCGATCTCTGCAGGGTGGTTGAAGTATTTATATACCAATGCACCGATGACAGCTACACCCACACAGCCCCAGATCATCTGGGCTTTCTGCGAGTTCTTGCCAAACACTCCGAACAAAGCATATACAAGGATAGCTACCAGCACGAGGTTGATGATATCGAACGCCATGGTCTGAACACCTGTTACGACTGGAGTAACGAACTCATTGGCAAAATACGTGAGGGTCAGACCGTTCTGGTGGAACGCCATCCAGAAGAAGATCACCACGGCAAACACCATAAACAGAGCAATCATTCTTTTCTTCGTCTGCTCAGGACTGAGCGGCTCAACCTGCGCGCCACCGGCTGCAGCCTGTTGCTTGGCGGTATTCTCCACATGCTTGAACCAAGGACGGCAAGCATAGTAAATGATTATACTGAGCACCAGCGAAGCGCATGCCACCATAAACGCGAAGTGGTAACTGTCGTTCACACTGTAACCGAGTGACTCCTGTGCCCACGCCATAATCTTCACAGCTGCTGTCGGAGCGAACATCGCACCGATATTGATTGCCATGTAGAACAGCGAGAACGCTGCATCGCGGCGGTCGGCATATTTCGGGTCGTCGTACAGGTTACCCACCATCACTTGCAGGTTACCTTTGAACAGACCGGTACCCAGTGAGATAAACAGCAGCGCGGCAAGCATAGCAGCCATCGCTACGCCCACGCTTCCGCTCTCTACGCCTCCGAGAGGCACTGCCAGAAGCACGTAGCCGAGGAACATAATGATAATACCGATGGTTACGCACTTACCGTAACCGATCTTATCGGCTACTATACCGCCTATCAGCGGAAGGAAGTACACGAACGCAAGAAATCCGGAATAGATGTAACCTGCTGCCTCGGCAGACAGACCGAAGTTGGCGCGCAAGAACAGCGCGAAGACCGCGAGCATGGTATAGTAACCGAATCGCTCGCCGGTGTTGGCTAATGCCAGGGCGTAAAGCCCTTTGGGTTGATTGTCAAACATAAAACTATATTTTTATTAGTAATTTCTCAATCGTAAATCGTCAATCGCTCATTCGTCAATCTCCACATAGTGCCTCCATCCGTGCACATCTTCCACTCGCGCATATTGAATGTCGCGGATAGCTTTGTATAGTCGCTCGCAAACATTGCCTGCCTGCTCGCCGTATTCATAAACTGTGCCGTTATCGGGATCAATGATCCGCGAGATAGGTGAGATAGCCGCGCCTGTGCCGCACGAAGCGGCTTCCACAAACGACCCCAACTCCGTTACCGCAATCTTACGTTGCTCCACGCGGATACCGAGATCCCTGCACAAGGTCATCAGACTGTCATTGATGATACTCGGCAATATTGATTGCGAGAGCGGCGTGACATAGGTATTGTCCTTCACAAGGAAGATATTGGCTCCTCCGCACTCGTCGAGGTACTTGTGTTCCTCGCTGTCCAAAAACAGCACTCCCATGCCCTGCTCGTGTGCCGGCTCCGTAGCTCGGAACGATGAGGCGTAGTTGCCGCCAACCTTCCACTGGCCTGTCCCCAACGGCGCTGCTCTGTCCACATGACGGTTGATGATGAACGGCGTCGTGCCGAAGCCTGCAGGGAAGTACGGACCTATAGGCGTCACTACTACGCAGAACTCAAACTCCTGTGCCGGACTCACTCCCACCTTCGGCGTCGTGCCGAACAGGATCGGTCGGATATACAGCGTCGCACCTGTCTCGTACGGCGGCAGGTAGTCGATGTTCTTTCGCACAGCCAGTTCGCACGCCTCAATGAACAGCTCCGTCGGCACTTGTGCCATGTACATTGCCTCCGCCGACTGCTGCATTCTCCGAGCATTCATCTCGGGACGGAAGATGCTCACTTTACCATCCATCGTGCGGTAGACCTTCAGTCCCTCGAACGCCTGCTGGGCGTATTGGAGCGCCGTAGCCGCAGCGTGCACGGGAATGATCGGATCGGCAGTGGCGTAGGGTTTACTCCACACTCCGTTCGCATAGTGACTCCTGACGATATAATCCGTCGGAGTGTACGAAAATGTCAATTTTGTCCAGTTTATATCTTTCATTCTATCGGTCCATTTTCCATAAGCGCATCAAGGATACTTGTTCCGTTGCCCCAATACTGCTCGAGGTCTGCTTGCATATATTCTGTAGTCCGAATCAGTCTTTCATCTTTGAGCGTCAGCGGTCTTTTGTCTTTCAGCCCATAGGGCGGTCTATTGCGCAGCAAACTTACTATAACGTCATGTAATCCTTCGTTGAGGTCAATCAGCCACTTCGTTTCCCGAGTATAGAACGGCGCGAAGAAGTCCGCGTAATAATCCCAGTAGGGCGATTTGCCATACGCGCTCTTCAGAGCCATCAAGTGCTGGTGTTGCCAGTGCTGCTGGTAACTGATCTGCACGTCACAGGTCAGCTGTTTGTGTTCCACCTTCATCACCGGCACGGTCAGTACGATCTCATTTCCCTGCGCATCATGAATCAGACATCTGTTCCTGTACGTCTGTTTCACAAACGACTCCTGCACCTCTATCTGTACCTCCTCGGCTTTTAGAAATGCTTCATACCATTCTTGAGGAGCTGAATATGCAGTTGGCAGTATAACCATCAATCGAACAATTAATTAAATCGTCAATCACTTGGCTCTCATGCCAAGCCTGTTCCAACGTATATGCCCTTTGCCCCAGGGTTTGTCTTTCTCGATGCTGAGCCAGACGAAGATCGGCTGACCGACTATATGATCCTCCGGCACAAATCCCCAGTAACGGCTATCAGCACTGTTGTGGCGGTTGTCGCCCATCAGCCAGTAGTAGTCCATCCGGAACTCGTACTCCTCGCCCACCTTGATCGGCTGAAACTCGTACGCATCCGCAATGCGCTTATACACCCAGTAGTTCTCTTCGGTGATCATGACGCGGTCACCTTTCTTCGGGACATAGATCGGTCCGTAGTTGTCCCTCGTCCATTCGTTATGCCCGAGCGGATAAACAGCACCGCCGTATTGTGTCGGCTCAACTTCTATGCTCAATATATGAGGGTTCTTCATGAGTTGCTCCTTCATCGCTTGCGTAAGTGGGAAGTGATACACACCGGCTTCCACCATTATCCTATCGTCCATGCTGACACCTATCTTGTCCAGATACGACTTGGTGAGCACGTGACCGTCGGTCTTCACGAAGTAGTTCAGTTGTGCAAACTCATGCGTCGGTTCTTGTTCCCACTCGTCTTTTGTCTTTTGTCTTTCGTCTTTTGTCTTAATGAAAATCACATTATCCACGATTCGCAGGCTGTCTCCCGGCGTACCGACACAGCGCTTGACGTAGTTCTCTCTTCTATCCACAGGGCGAACGATAATATCACCGAAGATATCTTTGCGATTATGCACCATAGCACGACCGCGGTAGTAGCACAGGGTGTAGTAGTCAGGATTTTGCACTTTGGTGCAGACGGTATCCCCTGCCGGGAAGTTAAACACCACGATATCGCCCTTCTGCGGGGTTTTCCAACCTGCCAGGCGTTTGTAGTCCCAATGAGGGTTGTCCAGATAACTCTTGCCACCACCAAGCCATTTGGGAAAGGTGTGTTGCACCAGCGGCATACTCAGCGGCGTCTGCGGTACACGCGCACCGTAACCCATCTTCGATACGTACAGGAAGTCACCCACGCGCAAGGTTTTCTCCAGCGAGGACGAAGGAATCTGATAGTTCTGGAAGATATAGATGTTGATGAAGTACACCGCTACCAGCGCAAACACAATCGCATCCACCCACGAGCATATCGTATATAGCAATGCGTTTGCCTGCGGGTTCTCTGGTTCGTCTTTCTCTGCCGGCTTATATTTTCGCCACCAGCTCCAAGGGATATATTTCGTGGTGAACAGATCAACTATCAGCGGCAACAGTAGCAGCCACCAAAGACTTTTCCAATCCTCCCACGCTACCCATACCACAAAGGCGACATAGACCGTGCACCATATACCTGCACGAATCCATCCGCCACGGGTCACTTCTTGTATGCGTTCGTTAAATGTCTTCATTATACTCAATATCTAAATCGTCAATTATACTCAATCGTCAATCAATCGCAAATTGTCAATTGCTCAATAGTCAATCCCCATGACTTCGTTCATTGTGTGCCAACCGGTTTTGCCACATAGCCATTCGGACGCGAGGACTGCGCCGAGTGCAAAGCCCTGACGGGACTTAGCCTCATGCTTCAGCGTCAATATATCTGCTTCACTCTCCCACTTCACTTCATGAATACCCGGCACCTCGCCCTCCCTAATACTCTCTATCGGGCACTCTACACTTTTAACTTGCGAACTTCTTTCAACTTTAAACTTTAAACTTTCAACTATTTCATTCCGCAACGTCACCGCCGTCCCCGAGGGAGCATCGAGTTTATGCACATGGTGCACCTCCGTTATAGACGGCGTGTACCCACCCGTCTGTTGCAATAACCGTGCCAGATACCGGTTCACGGCAAACAATACATTCACCCCTACGCTATAGTTACTGCTCCAAATAATCCCCGGATGGCTATTGTTTAGCTCTCGGCGCTGTTCCGCCGAGCAGTTTCCTGCCAACTCCTCCCGTAGCGCTGCCACATCCCATCCGGTCGTGCCGCTCACGACAGCCACGCCCTGCGCAATAGCTTGGCGAACGTTAGCTTCCGCCGCATCAGGACGACTGAATTCAATCGCCACATCAGCCGAGCGGAACTCTGGGCTGTCGAAGGTTTGCTTGGAAACGAACGGGTCAATGACGCAGACAATCCGATGCCCGCGTGCGAGGGCAACGGATTCAATCATTTTGCCCATTTTGCCGTAACCGATAAGTGCTATGTTCATTGTTATTTAGTGCGTGTTAACGTGCGCTGATGTGTGTGCGCACACAAAAAGCCTACAAAAATACAAAAAAGTTTTGACATTTCCAAATTTTTCACCAAAATAATAAAAAATTGAAGAATTTTACAAATAAATTTGCTTATTCGAAATATATTTTGTACCTTTGTGGCGATTTGAGAATAAATCCATTATTAGATGCTTTATAACATAAATAACCATTATAAACAATAAAAAAAAACAAATCATGAAGAAATTCTTTTCTCTATTTGCTACTGTGCTCTTTGCCGGCAGTATGTGGGCCGGGGTTGTGACGCTTGATCCCGCGACACAAACGCCTAAAACCAGTGAGACAGACATCAGCCTCACCATCCAGGGTATCGGCGTAGCTTATCACGGCACGTTGAATGCTGCTACGGATGGAAGTGGACAGCAACCGGCTGCTCCCGCAGATTTCCGCGTGTTTGCAGGCCAAAAGTTGAAGCTTTCCGCTTCTTCCAACATCACAAAAGTGGTGATCGCGGGCAAGGCTAACAAAGCCGGATTTACTCTGATCGCCAGCAAAGGTAACGTAACGAAGGGTGCTTCGTATTCAGATGTTACGGAGAAGGCTGAACTCTCAGATCCTCTGATTGTTGTAGAGAGCATCAACGCTAAGGAAGTAACGCTGACTTGCGGCAAGCAACTCCGCGCCTACAAGATTGAGGTAACCCTTGACGGCGAAGGCGGCGGAAGCGAAGGCGGCGAAGGCGGCGATGATCCGCTTCCGGGAGATGCCATTTCGTTGGATGTCGTTTATGCCGATGCTGGAATTTTCGAGGATGAAGATGGCCCGTATTGGGTACTTGACCTCTACAAGGATTACAATGAAGAAACCGAGAAGATAACGTATCCGGAAGTAGTAGCAGTCTTTGATGCAAAGAGCAAAACTGCCCTTGCAGGCACATACACGTCGGCTGATTTCTACTATGCTTATTATGTTGTAGCAGAGGGAGATACAATTTGGAGTGAAGAACTGGCTTCTGACATCAAGATTGAGTACAATGAAGGCGTTTACTCTATTTCGTTTGCGTTCGTAGATGAGGACGAAAAGACGTACGCAGTTGATATGGACACAGATGACTTGTACGCTTATACCTACAATGAAGAAACGGAAGAATATGTAGATGTAGAACTTGACGAAGATGGCGGTCAAGGCGGTGACCTCACCGACCCGACGAACTGCGCCGAGGCGCGCGAAGCTGCACTGTCTGTAAGTGGTAACAACGTTGAGTACAATGGTGGCAAGGAATACACCATCGAGGGTTATGTAACTAAAATTCAGGAAGCATATAGCGATACGTACCACAACATATCGTTCTGGATGGCTGACACCAAAGACGGTGGTAATGTATTGGAGGCCTTCCGTGCCGCTTGCGCAAGTGAGGCTGCTGCACCGAGTGTAGGGGACAAGGTTCGCGTTACCGGTAAATTGACCAAGTTCAAAAGCACTCCTGAGTTTGCTGCTGGTTGCACCTTCACGATCATCGAGAAAGGTGAAGGTGGTGGCGGTGGCCAACCTTCTACCGAGATCGAAACCATCACTGTTGCCAAAGCCCTGCAGATCGGTGGCGCTCTTGACAAGAGAGCATCTACAACAGAGACCTACCGTATTGTAGGTTATGTCACCTCAATCACGGAAGATAGCTTCGATAACGAGCAATACAAGAACATGACGTTCTGGATGGCTGACACGAAAGGCACAGCCGCATCCAACGCTGAAGGCGCATTCTATGCTTATCGTGTCAAACCGGATGTCAAGCTGGCTGTAGGCGACAAGGTAAGTGTTGAAACGGTCATCAAGAAATACGAAAACAATGACGGCACAACCCTTATCGAGAGCGGCACAAAGAACGCCAAGGCTACCAAACTGACCAACACAGCTGTCGAGAACAGCAGCGTAGCTGCCAAGAGCGTGAAACGCATCGAGAACGCTATGCTCATCATCGAGCGCAACGGTGTGCGTTACAATGTAATGGGACAAATCGTTCGCTAAGCAATAGCTAAACAGATCATTCGCCTGCTCGGCGAGTGAAACAAGAGAAACGGCCGCGGCCTGCGGTCGTTTCTTTGTGTATTTATAGTTGATTATTTATATTGAATGTACGTTTTTTAACCATGATTAAAAATTGACCTGTTTTTCTAAATCAGAGATTAGGTTATATCAAAAAATTGTTGTACCTTTGCGCGGTTTTTGCCTTTAAGGTAATTAGGTTTTTGTCTTTTATCAATTATTTGTATGAAGAAGTTTTACATACTGACAACATTTATTCTATTTCAATTTGCTGCATTTGCAGAGCCTATTCGTGGCGTTATAACCGACGGGTTTACCCGTGAACCATTGATAGGCGTAACAGTACTGAACCTGGACGATCAGTCCGGTACAGTGACGGATTTCGACGGACGTTTTGAACTGGAGGTTAGTTCGACGCCCGTTCGTTTGCGTTTTTCGTACGTGGGTTACCAGACGGAGGAGCGCGTGATCAAGAAAGCCGACAAGGATTTTCACCTGCTTATGCAGGCGAACAACGAGGTGCTGGATGAGTTGGTAGTGACCGCCGGCCGGTTCGAGCAGCGTATCACCGATGTGACGGTGTCGATGGATGTGATGAAGTCGAGTTTTCTGCGTAGCCAACCGCCTACTGACCTGTCAGCCAGTTTGCAGACGCTGCCCGGCGTGGAGATCGTCGATAAGCAGCCGAGCATCCGTGGCGGTGGAGGCTGGACGTACAGCGTCGGCTCCCGCGTGCAGGTGCTGATGGATGAGATGACTGTCCTCAGCCCGAAGACCGGCGAGATCAACTGGAACAATATCCCGATGGAGAACGTCGAGCAAGTCGAGGTCGTGAAAGGTGCCTCGTCCGTGCTGTACGGTTCATCGGCACTCAACGGTGTCATCAACGTGCGTACCAAGCGCCCGGGGATGAAGCCCGAAACGAAGATCGCTGGTTATGTCGGCATCTACGACAACTACAATAACTACAAGTACACGGGTGCGCGCCTGCCTCTGTATTATGGTGCAGAGGCGTCACATGCGCGCCGTTCGGGTAACTTCGATCTGTCGGGGGCCATCAGCGCCTTCCGAGATGAAGGCTACCGCGTGCAGAGTTACAACGACCGCATCCGCATGAACGGCAACATCACCTGGCACAAACCTATGCCGGCGGAGAAGTACATGAGTATGGGTGCGAACCTGAATTATGTTGCCAACCAGTTCGGAGACTTCTTTGTATGGCGCAGCCCCAAGCAACCGCTTAATCCCTCACCGCTGACAAATATGGGACGTAAGGAGCATAACTTCAATATCGATCCGTTCTTCAACTACAACGATACGGAGCGCGGTATATCGCACAAACTGCGTACACGGTTCTTCCTGGCGTCGGATAACCTGACTACTCCCTCACCGGTCATGAGTACCGAGGATCTGCTCAAGTGGGGCGTGACGAGCTTCGACCTGGGCAAAGTGAAAGGATATGTGGATCAGATTATGGACTACACCAACTCCGGCGTTGCGCTGCAGGATGCACTGGTAGCCACGTTCCAGGATGTAGCCGTTCCTATCATGGATGAGGATTGGCTGGGTGCGGTCAAGGAAGGCATCAATCTTGTGCAGAACGGACTCGGTTACACCGGCACCGTGGCGCAGATGCAGGACGCTCTGGCGTATGCTATGAACCTGCTGGTGGACCACACCCCCACTCGCCCGGATATGACGTACAATGCGTACGTGGATTATCAGTTCGCCAAGCAGTGGAACTCCGGCGTGCGCCTCACAACGGGTATTAACTGGAACCACGTTACCAGCTATGCTAACCTGACCGGCGAGCACCATACGGATAACCTGGCTGCATATATCCAGTACGACCACCGTATAGCCGACCGTCTGTCACTCAGTGCCGGTATGCGTCTGGAGTACTACCGTATGGATACATGCTATGCCGAGGCGAACATCAAGATAGGCAACTGGCTCTGCCCCGTACGCCCCGTGTTCCGCGCAGGTCTGAACTGGGAGATCTACAAAGCAGGCTTCCTGCGTGCCAGCTTCGGACAAGGCTACCGTAATCCGACCATCACCGAGAAGTTCGCGCGTAAGGACATCGGCGGCGTAGGTGTATATCCTAACCACAATGTGCTGCCGGAGTCGGGCTTCAACGCCGAGATAGGCTACAAGCAGTTGTATAAGTTCGGACCTGTATCGGGTTCGATCGACGTGGCGGCGTTCTACACCGAGTACCATAACATGATCGAGTACCAGTTCGGTCTGTTCCGTAACTCCGACTACTCGATGATCAACTCCATCGACGACGTCATCAGCGAGGCACAGACGATCATTGATGAGATCAAGACCACCAAGTCCCTCAGCGGCGCGGGCATCGGCATCGGTGCACAGTTCGTCAACGTCAGCCACGCACGTATATACGGCGCGGAGGTCAGCACCGTCGGCAAAGTGGATATCAATAATGACATGGGGCTGCGCTACACCATCGGTTACACGTTCATCGAACCGGAGGATATAGATAACGCGCAGCGCATCGAACAGGAGAAAACCTACACCGACCCGCTCCAGATGAAGAACAAGTCCAACGACTCGAAGTACCTCAAGTACCGCAACAAACACTCGTTCAAGACCACCATCGACTACAACTACAAGTGGCTCTCACTCGGCGTGAATATGGCGTACCGCAGCAAGATCCTTGCCGTGGACTATATCCTGGTCGATGAGCGCGAGAAAGCCGCGCCGGATCTGATGGATTATGCACGCCAGTTCATCATGGGCTACGAGGGTGGCGAGGATCTGCATAGTTACTGGACGAACCACAACACCGGTGTGTTCACGATGGACTTCCGCTGCGCAGCGAAGTTCAACGAGCATCTGGAGATGCAGTTCATTGTCAACAACCTGCTCAACGCGGAGTACAGCTTCCGCCCGATGGCACTCGCGCCACCGCGTACATTCGTTTGCAGACTTAACTTTACACTATAATAATCAAACAACAACAATGAAAAAGATAGTTACTCTTATTTGTATTCTCGCAGCACTGCAGGTATCTGCCGTGACTGTGAGTGACGTAGCCGGTATGTTCCGCGGAACACTGAATGTCGGCAGCAAATCGTACTCTAATAAGGAGATCTATGTCCTGCCGGGCACGGTGAGCGGCAGCGTGACGCTCGTTATGCCGGCTGTAGGATTCAGCAGCCAGAGTACGGACCTCGTGCTGACGAATATGGGGCTCAGCAGCAGCGGCAACCTGTCAGCAGGCGGTGCGGCTGCATATGTGCAGGCGATTAGCGCCTCGTCGCTGTCAGCTTCGGCAGCTTCGTTCACGATGAGCATCGTTACCCCGGCACAAACACCCCCCGTGACCGTGACATTCACCAGTGGCACCAAAGTGTCTGACAAGAACTACGCCATCACCAATGGCGATTTTGAGGATAGCTGGACCGGTAGTGAGCCGAATTCCGGTTGGCACTCGTTTGGTACGGCTGTAGGAAGCCTTGCTAGTATGGTTAAAAGTAATACCGATCAATTTACCAAAAGCAACACGGTACGCCCGGGATCAACCGGTTCGCAGAGTGCACTCCTGCAATCAAAATCAGTGGTAATCGCTACTGCCAACGGTAACTGTACGAGCGGACAACTCAATGCCGGTTCTACAAAAGCAAGCGATGCTAGTGGCAGCCCGGGAAAAGGTGGAAACTTCAGTTTCTCTCAACCGACGAATGACAGCAAATACCTCACTCCATTTGTCGGTAACCCTGACTCATTGGTGTTCTGGGCAAAATATGTTCCGAAAGGAAGTTATTCCAGTTCTGACAACAAAGCGCGTGTGCGTTCCGTTGTGACGACCAATGCACTCTATCAGGACCCCGAGTCCACTGATAGCCATAAAGCTGCCAGAATAGCGGATGCCACGCTTAACTTTAGCGCGACTTCCAGTAAGGGGTGGCAGCGTCTGGCTGTGCCCTTCGCCTATTCGGGGGTAGATCGCACCTCGGCAGCATACGTGCTGACTACGTTCTCCACAAACGCCACACCGGGTGGCGGCAGCGCGGGAGATCAGGTCTATCTGGATGATATAGAGATGGTCTATAACCACGCACTCAGCACCTTCAAGCTGAACAATCAGTCAATCAGTTTTACCAACGGCAGAGCTGCCAGCACGCAGTTGTACAGTGATGAATACCCCGCTGCAGTAACCAGCAACGGCAAGGCTGCCAAGTCGTTCGTCGGCTATGACGTAGTGAACCATCAGGTGCACGTATATGTGGTGGCTGACAACTACTCGCAGGCTGGCGGCTACAATGCCTACTCCGTGCAGATGGCGTACAACACCGAGTACTCCTACACAGCATCGCTGTGCAAAAGCGAACTGCCCTACTCCGATGAGAACTTCCAGGACCTGACCGAAGCAAAAAAGTATGAAAAGCGTATTCCGAACTCTTTCGGCGGCGACTCGATCATCATCCTCACGCTCAATGTGCTGCCGACGTACAAGATTGAGGAAACAGCCTCTATCAACATGAACGAATCCTACTCGTGGCGCGGCAATACCTACGAGAACCTCGTCCCGGGCGAATATGACGGCATTGACGAGCTGAAGACCAAAGCCGGTTGCGACTCCATCTATACGCTCAAACTTACTGTCAAGGCTATTCCGTACGAGTTCGGCGAGGTGATGACCGTCTGCCAGAACGAAGCCGCCACTTGGCGTGACAAGACGCTCCAGACCACCGAGGCAGGTACCTTCACTATCAAGGATGAACTCAAATCGATCTATGACACCGACTCCGTCTATATCCTCACGCTCACCGTACTGCCTACCTATAGCATCTCGGAGTCTGCCACCATCGATATGGACAAATCCTATACCTGGCATGGCAATACCTACGAGAACCTCACCCCGGGCGAATATACCTACACCGACTTTCTGAAGACTGTCATTGGCGGTTGCGACTCCGTCTACACCCTCACGCTCACCGTCAACGCTATCCCGTACGCTGTCACCGAGCAGTTGACCGTCTGCCGTGGCGAGCAGGCCACATGGCACGGGCAGACGCTGATCACCAACGAGGCAGGCACGTTCACCAACGTCAAGGATGAACTCAAATCGATCTACGACACCGACTCCGTCATCACCCTTACCCTGACCGTACTGCCGACCTACGAGTTTGTCGAGACGCAAATCCACTACCAGGCAGATGTCGTTTCGTGGCGCGGTAAAGAGATCAAGGATCTTGAGGCGCGCGTTGAGCCGTATATCTATTACGACAGCCTGCTCACCGTCGCCGGGTGTGACTCCGTCTATGTGCTCCGACTCACCATCACCTCCACACCCGTCACCTACGGTGAGTATAGTGCAGCGTTCTGCAAGGGCGACAAGGTTGAGTTCGCAGGCACCGAATACACCCAAGCATTTGAAGGCGAGGTGCGCATCGACGAACCGAACATCTACGGCGGTGACTCGATCGTACGACTGCATATCAGCGTGCTGCCCGTATATACGATTGATGACTACAAGACGATCATCATCGGCGATGACGTCGAGTGGGAAGGCTGGCCGCTGAGCCTTATGCCGGTGGGTGAGAGTACGCTCTATGCCTACTACTCCACAGTCGATGACTGCGACTCCACGATGATCCTGCACCTCACGGTGGAGCCCAAGCCCATATACACAGGCGATGCAGCCACCTCGCAGCAGCAGAAGGTCTGCAAGCAACTGATCAACGGACAATTGTTTATCATCAAGCCAGATGAGACAATCTATGATATCTTAGGTAATAAAATCAAATAAAACAACAAAACAATGAAAAAAATCTTTTCTATTATCGTTGCCGGACTGATGGTTTCGGCACAAGTATTCGCAGTAGCGCCGAAAGACGTATGCGGACAGTTTCATGGCGATCTGGACATTATGGGTGAGAAGGTGGAGGACAAGGATATCTACCTGCTCCCGGGCGTAGAGGCTAACACCCTCACCTTCGTCCTCCCGCACTTCGGGTTCCTGGGTCTCGACCTGGGCAACATCGTGCAGCCGGGCATCCGCGTGGCAGAGGATGGCACGCTCTCCGTGGAACCTACTACAATGTTCATGGGCGAACCGCTCAACATACGTGTTGGTATCTCCATCCTGGAGTCATACAAGGACCCTGAGGATGACGAGGCTCCGACATATAACTCTACCGTCTCAGCCGAAGCAGGACAAGTCGTTCTGTCTATCGCTGTGCCTGACCTGGGCGATATCATCGTCATCTTCTCTGGCAACAAGGTCGCCGGCAACAACTACGCACTCACCAACGGAGGCTTTGAGGGCGATTGGACATCCATCGAACCACAAGGCTGGCACTCGTTCGGTACTGCCAGTGGTATTATGGCTAAAATTTTAAAAGGAAACACGGAACAATTCGTTCCGTCAACTATCGTTCGCCCGGGTAGCAAGGGCACACAAAGTGCACTGCTCTCATCGAAGACGGTGCTGGGGCAAAAGGCGAACGGAAACTGCACCAACGGTCGCGTCAATGGCGGCTCGACGAATCCAGCGGACGCTACCGGTACACCCGAAAACGGCGCTGGTAACTACAACTACTCCGACCCCGACAGCACCGGCTTCAACACCCCGTTCAACGGACGGCCGGACTCGCTCGTGTTCTGGGCGAAGTACCAACCCGCTGACGGCGATATCACCAACGAAGCCAACCAGGCACGCGTGAATGCCGTCATCACCACCAACGCTCGCTACCAGGACCCGGAGACCACCGACGAGCACGCTGCCGCACGTATCGGCGCGGCTACACTGAACTATAGCGCTGTCGAGGGCCTCGGCTGGCAACGCCTGGCTGTGCCGTTCGAATATGCTGAGGACAAAGCAGAGGCTGTGCCTGCCTATATCCTCACAACCTTCGCCACCAACAAGACTCCTGCCGGTGGCACTTCGACCAAGAACGTCTTGGACTCGATGTATATCGACGACGTTGAGCTCGTGTATAACAATCAGCTGAGCAGCTTCAGCATTGACGACAATGTGCTCAGCTTCGATAAGAAGGATGCTGTCGTTGAGGACAAGTACTGCGACAGCTGCGCCGTCTACACCGCTCTGGCGGAGGGCGTCAGCGCACAGACCTTCATCGCGTTTGACAACACCAACAAGCTCTTCTACATCTACGTCATCGCGGATGATTACCCACAGTCCGGTAAGTACAATGTGTACCGCGTACTCTTCAATGACAGCGACGCTCCCGAACCGGCTGCCGTGGAGAATGTGACGGTACGCAATACGCGCATAGAGAAAGTGATGCGTGACGGGCAACTGCTCATCCGCAACGGTGAGAACTGGTATGATATCTACGGAAGAATAATTAAGTAATCCCTTACTTCTTCTGCTCCTCTTCCGGCGCTTGATTCAGCGTCGGGTAAGCAATACGCTGGTGGTGAATAGCCACCAGCTTTGTTGTAAATACCTCACGGATAGCTTCCACATCGCTGAACGACAGCGGTGTCTCAGCGAACTGGCCATCCTGGATCTGTGCATCAATCATCTGATTGACCATCTCAGCTATCGACTCCTCCGTATACACCTGCAGGCTGCGGCTGCGGGCTTCAACGGCGTCAGCCATCATCAGGATAGCCGTCTCTTTCGTGGTAGGTTTGGGTCCGGGGTAACGGAACAGCGACTCGTCGATCTTCTCCCCCGGGTGCGCATTCACCTCGGAGTTGTAGAAGTACCGCGTCAGCGACGTGCCGTGATGCGAGGCGATGAACGAACGGATGATCTGCGGCAGGCGGTGTTTGGCGGCAAGCGCCAGACCGTTGCTCACATGCGCTATCACCGTGCGTGCTGCCTCGGTGTTCGTCATCCGGCTTAGCGGGTTATCTCCGCCCTGCTGGTTCTCGGTGAAGTTCTGAGGCGCCGCCAGCTTGCCTATGTCGTGGTATAGCGCACCCGTACGAACGAGCAGCGCGTTGGCGTCGATCTTCTTCGCTGCCTCCGTCGCCAGGTTGCTCACCTGCAGCGTGTGCTGGAACGTGCCCGGGGCTTCTTCCGCAAACCGGTGCATCAGGTCGGAGTTGACATTCGATAACTCCACCAGCGTCACATCCGACACCAGCCCGAACACCCGCTCAAACAGGTAGATCACGCCGTAGGCGCAAACGATCAGCACTACGTTCGCCAATATGAACAGGTAGATCCGCGGTTGCAGATGCGTGTACGAACCCGTCGTCGTCAGCGTCAGTGCCGTATAGACGAACGCGTATGTCGCACCTACCAGCAGCGCCGTGTGAGCCAGATGCGCACGCTGCGTCATCTTCCGCAGCGAGTAGATAACGGTTATCCCGGCCATAATCTGCGTGAACAGGAACGTAAACGGCGACGGCGTAGCCAGCGACACAATCAGTATGGTGATCGCATGTACCGCCAAACCCGTGCGTGGGTCGTAGAACACGGTCGTCAATATCCCCAGCCAGGCAAACGGTATAATGTACAGCAGCGTCTCATCCGAGCTGAACCGCAGGATAAGGAACGAAGCGGTGATGAAGATCGCTATCAGCAGGCAGAAGAACAGTGTCGAATGCAGTTGCACAAACAGGTCGTGCTTGATGATCGCCAGATATAGCACGAAGCACACGATCAGCAACACGATCAGTGCCAGATACCCAACCTGCACATACACGGTCTGCTGACGCGTGATGTTCTTCTCCGAGTACGCACGCGCCAGCGAGGTCAGTATCTGATAGGTCTGCGCCGTCACGATCTCGCCCCTGTCAATGATCCGCTCACCTGCCTGAACCAGACCAAAGGTCTGCGACACGGACTCAACGGCGGTTTTCCTGAGGTTAGCATTCGCTACCGAGTCTGCTACAAGGTTCGGTTCGTACTGCCTGCCCAGACGCTCGTACGCCGTCTTCGGCGTCATCAGCTCGCTCACGGGTAGCGTCACGGCTGTATGCCTGTCCGTGCGGATAGCTACGCGCTTGTAACCTGCATCTATCAGTCTGTCCTGCTCCTCCAGCGAGATCACATATACCCCGTTCTGCAACTCACCCGTCTTGATGTAACACGGAGTGATGTTCTGGATAGCCTCCTGCTGCTCGCGCGCGATCTCCGCGTCGGTCTTGTAGATCGGGAAGTCAAACTCCGCCGTCACCAGGTCGTAACCCCACGGCTTGCCAACCTCAAAGTGGTAGTTGAAGGCGTTGTTGTAGCGTGGAAACAGATACACCGTCAGCATCGACAGCGCGGTGTATGTAATCAATATCAATATAATCTTCAGTGTCCGTGACATATTTAACTATTCACTGTTAACTATTCACTATTAACTATCTGCAGGAACTATGTCTTCCACTTTCATCTGCAGCGACGTCACGCCGTTATACGTGTTCTGCTCCAGACTATAGCACACATCCACGGCGTTGCCGTTCTGTATGTACGTCGCCATCTCGCCTCTGCCGAACGCTATGCCGGCTATCGCCACGCTCCTGTCTGTCAGGTCGAGCTTCAGGTGCTCACCCATCTTCCCCACACGCTTGGTGTAGCGGTTGTTGATCAGCCCTCTTGTCACAAACCGCGGATGCGGGTTATCCGGACCGAAAGGCTCCAGGTGACGCAGTACGTTGTAGAACTGCTTGTCTATATCTCCCAGCCGCAGCTCCTCCTCCACACGCAGTACGGGCACTTGCTGCTCCTCGCTTATATGCGCTGCTACGTACTCCTCAAACCGCCGCTTGAACTCCGGCAGGTTCTGCGGCAGCATACTCAGTCCCGCGGCAAACATATGTCCGCCGAAGTTCGTCAGCAGGTCACGGCACGAGTCGATGGCGGAGTAGATGTCGAATCCTCCCACGCTCCGTGCCGAACCGGCTATCAGCCCGTCATCGGTATCCGCCAGCACGATCGTCGGACGGTAGTAACTCTCCGTCAGGCGCGACGCAACGATGCCTAACACGCCCCTGTGCCACTCCGCACCGTACGCCACGTTCGTGTGCTTGCTCGCGTGCTCAGGATCGGCTTCGAGCTGCTGCAGCGCCTCCTGCGTGATGCTCTCGTCTTTCTCTTTCCGCTCGCTGTTGAACGCCTCGATCGTCTGCGCTATCTCCGTTGCCACCGTCGCATCCTCGCTTATCAGCAGCTCCACGGCAGCCCTGCCGGACTTGATCCTTCCGCAGGCGTTCAGCCGAGGACCGATGCGGTACACCAGGTCGGAGATGTTGATCTGCTTGCCCTCCAGCTCGTTCATCCGTAGCAGCCCCTGCAGTCCCACCGACGGATGCAGGTTGATCTGCTCTATGCCGAAGTATGCTAACACACGGTTCTCGCCCGTCAGGGGAACTATATCCGAAGCGATGGACATAGCCAGCAGCTCCAGCAGCGGACTCAGTGCTTGCCCAAACGGCATCCCGTGTGTCTGCGCATAGGCTTGCGCCAGCTTGAATCCCACGCCGCAACCCGACAGGTGTTTGAACGGGTACGGATCATCCGCTTGCTTGCTGTCCATCACCGCCACCGCTTGCGGCACCTCGTCGCCCGGCGTGTGATGGTCGCAGATGATGAAGTCTATCCCGCGCATGCGCGCGTACTCCACCTTGTCCACGGACTTGATGCCGCAGTCCAGCGCGATGATCAGGCTGCAACCCTGCTCCTGCGCATAATCCACCCCGCGGAACGATATGCCGTAGCCCTCCGTGTAACGGTCGGGGATATAGTAGTCGATGTTCGTGTAGAACGCACTCAGGAACCGGTACATCAGTGCCACCGCCGTCGTGCCGTCCACATCGTAGTCGCCGTATATCAGGATCTTCTCCCCGCGTTCGATAGCCAGTGACAGTCGCTGCTCCGCCTCACGCATACCCTTCATCAGCATCGGATCATGCAGTTGGCTCAGCGATGGGTGCACGAACGCCGACGCCTCCTCCCGCGTCGTTATGCCACGACGGACGAGCAACCCTGCCGCCATAGGACTGATCTTCAGCTCCTCTGCCAGCCGCGCGCGAGTAGCCTCCTGCTCCTCACTCAATCGCTCTATTTGCCAGATATACTTCACTCCTCGTCTTTTGTCTTTGAGCGCCAGCGGTCTTTTGTCTATTGCTCAAACGGTCGTATCCTCCCTCTGTCAGTATCCCTCCACAGCGGCAGCGCTTCACGATAATGCTTCAGCACGGGCATCGACAGCTCGGCTATCCTCGTACCCTCCTCATTGTCCGCGAACCCTAACAGCTCATTCATCCGCGTGTCGTACGCCACGGAGTGACCGTTGTAGTGCCAGCCTGCACCGTCGTCGCCCACAAGGTTCGCCGCTACGATGTAACACTGGTTCTCCACGGCACGTGATGCGACCAGTATATCCCACATCTTCACCCGTGCCTCCGGCCAGTTCGCACTCACCAGGATCAGGTCGTAATCATCGCCCCACACGTTCCGCGCCCAGACGGGGAACCGCACATCGTAGCATATCAGCATCAGGATCTTCACGCCTCGGTAGGTGAATATGTTCCGCTTCGTACCCGGCGTGAAGAACCTGTCCTCGCCGCCCGTGGCGTACAGGTGACGTTTGTCCGTGAACTGCGGCAGGTCGTACGGTGTGAGCAGGAACCCGCGGTTGAATAGTTTGTCCCCTTCGCGGCAGATGAACGTTCCGGCTATGGCTATATCCGCCTCATCGGCTACCCGTTGCAGGGTGGTGATGGTGTAGCCGTCTGTAGGCTCCGCCAGCTCGGGTCTGTCCACGCAGAACCCCGTACTGAACATCTCCGGCAGCAGCGCTATGTCCGCCTTCCCCGCCAGAGCCTTTATACGCTCCTCCGCCAGGGCGACGTTCGTCTTCACGTCACCCCACACCACCGGATATTGTAATACCGCTACCTTCACTCTTGCTTTTGTCTTTCGTCTTTTGTCTTTTGTCTATTTCTTCGTCTTCCCGATCGTCTCCCGCATCGCCGTATCGGCTTGTATGTTCTGCATGCGGTAGTAATCCATGATGCCTAAGTTCCCGTTCTTGAACGCCTCTGCCATAGCCTGCGGCACCAGGGCTTCCGCCTCTATCACCTTCGCACGAGCCTCTTGCGCTTTCGCTTTCATCTCTTGCTCGTTCGCTATAGCCATTGCGCGACGCTCCTCGGCTTTCGCTTGGGCGATGTTCTTGTCCGCCTCCGCCTGATCCATCTGCAGTTGGGCGCCGATGTTCTTACCTACATCTATGTCCGCTATGTCTATACTCAGTATCTCGAATGCCGTACCGTCATCCAGACCTTTCGACAGCACGAGCTTACTTATGCTGTCGGGGTTCTCCAGCACCTGCTTGTGGCTCTCGGCACTACCTATCGAGCTGACTATACCCTCGCCTACACGTGCCAGTATCGTGTCCTCACCGGCACCGCCTACCAGCTGCTTGATGTTCGCACGCACCGTCACACGGGCTTTCGCTATCAGCTGTATACCGTCTTTCGCCACGGCAGCTACCGGCGGCGTGTCTATCACCTTCGGGTTCACCGACATCTGCACGGCCTCGAACACATCGCGACCTGCCAGGTCGATGGCCGTAGCCATCCCGAACGGCAGTTGGATGCCTGCTTTGCTCGCGCTCACTAATGCATGTACCACGCGCTCTATATGTCCGCCGGCGAGGTAGTGCGCTTCCAGACCGTCACGTTTCACATCTTCCAGTCCGGCTTTGTGCGCCTCTATCAGGCAGTTCACTATCTTCGTGGGCGGCACACGACGTATACGCATCAGGAACAGTTGGATTAGCGATATCCTCACACCGCTCACTTGTGCGTTGATCCAAAGCATGAACGGTACGTAGTAGAAGAATATGATCACTCCAATGCAGAGAATCACAATCAGAATAACTTGTAATGCTTCCATAATAGTAGTATTTTAGTGGTTTTTATCCGTAGTATTTGTGCGCTGTATTTTATTTATGTTTATTGCTTTTGAGTGTTTTACTCATAGAGTGGTGATGATTGATGATAAAAAGTACTGAAAGCTTGCTTTTGAGAACTTTTTAGCAGCAATTAGCACGAGTAGCGCAGCTACAAAAACACTCAAAAGGGTTTATTTAGGTTTATTTTCTAAATCATCACTCTTCAGCCGCTCAATCTTCTTCCCGGGATCCGCCAACTCCACCTTGTCATCAATCTTCGTATCCAGCCCCATCTTCTCTATCGCCTTGCTCTTATAGAAGATGTATATCGCGATAGCCGTTAATGCCAGCGCCACGAAGAACGTTATATGCCCCGCCTTATCGCCGATGGCTATATACGCATACACCACTGACCCCACCAGACAGCCTCCTCCGCCTATAGCGGCCAAGCCGAATCCCGGGATCAGGAACAGTTCCAGCACCAGCAGCAGCACGCCTGCCAGCACCAATAGTACAACGATCAGTATATCCATAGTTTTATCTTTTTAGTGTTCCGCATAACATTCCGCTTGCAAATTTATAAAAAAAAAACGACATTTGCAAATTATTCCCCAATTTTTTCCGAAATTCTTGCAAAAGCAAGACGTTTTTCGCTAAAACTCCAAAAAATCCCCCGATTATTTGCAACTATCAAAACTTTTTTGTATCTTTGTAAGCGAAATTAATAAAAGAAATCAAAGTCCGATAATTGTTGACCAAAACGGCGCTGCAAGTCGAGCCATACTCGAACCAAACTCGAACCGTTTACGGTGTAATATCGGGAGTAAAAAATTAGAATAATCACAAACTAATCTTATTATATGAAACGATTTTACTTTATTTTTTCGTTACTGATTTTCTTCTGCATCGGACAAATATGGGCTGATGTGAATGAAACAGTTGATTTTAGTTCAGGAAACGGAACGCACGACCCTACAGCAAATACCAACACATGGACTTTTGATAATTACACCATTGTACAAAGTAAAGGTAGTTCTACAGCTTACGATCCGAATGGAAGTTATCTTACAGTTCCTCGTTGGTTTAAAGGGAATGAAATAACCGTAACACCTGCTACTAATGTAACCATTACCAAAATAATTTTAACAGGTAGTGCTGCTAACTATAATGGTCAACCGTTTGAATTCAACATAGGTATCGGTGATGAAATAAATAACTCAACTATATGGACTGGTACTGCGACAAACATCTCTCCGCTGGTGATAACTCCGGGGGAACAATTTCGAATAGGTACAATGATCGTTACATACAAGGTCGAGGATGCAACTCCGGCAGAGAATTGGACAGAAGGCGTTCGTGATGGTCTGACCGCTGGATTCTACTACACTATGTGTCTGGATAAGGCTGTAACGGATGTTCGTGGCGCTTCGATCTGGAGAGTATCGAGCAAGGCTCCGAATGGTACAGACATTATCCTTGAGGAGGAAACAGGCTCTCTTGATGCCGGTCGTCCGTATATCTTCTATGCAACGGCAGCAAGCTTGGATGTTATTTATACCGGTGATGCCGTGTTAACTCCTGTAACAACAGGCAATAATGGTCTTATCGGTTCGTTCTCGCAAGCACCGATTGAGCAGAGTCCGAATCACTACATCCTTTACAACAACGAATTGTACTACGTTAACTCCGATAATGTATATGTAGGTGCGAACCGTGCATATTTGGATATGACGGATGTGCCGGCATATAGTGACGTGCCTAATAATACTCCTCGTCGCCGCGTAACGATGAGTGTTCATGCTCAGGAAGTAGCAACAGGCATTGATGCAATCAATTCTTCGGACAAGCCAATGAAGCGGATAAGCGACGGACAACTCTTCATTCTCCACGGAGAGAAGTTGTACGATGCTACGGGGCGTTTGATCAAATAATGTGCTAACGCGCAAAAAGATATAAATTGTTCAATCGTTTAAAAAAGTTAGCAATCATGAAAAAAACATATGAAATACCAAGTATAACGATGGCGCTTTTAGCACCATGTACAATTATATGCGTAAGTCCCGGACGGCTTAATAATAGTGGACAAGGAACAAATGGACTGGGTGGTGGAGTAGTCATTGGCGGCTAAATAACAGCATTTATCGCAACTAATTATGACCGAGGATGAGAAATATATGCGCATGGCGCTGCATGAGGCGCAGTTGGCGTACGAGCAGGGGGAGATACCTGTGGGGTGCGTGATTGTAAGTAGTCAGAAGTCAGAAGTCAGTAATCAGCAGTCAGTAGTGATAGGGCGCGGACATAATCTGACGCAGCGGCTGCATGACGTGACGGCGCATGCGGAGATGCAGGCTATAACAGCCGCCACGGAGACGCTGGGCGGGAAGTACCTGCAGGGCTGCACGCTGTACGTGACCGTCGAACCGTGTATCATGTGCGCAGGGGCGATAGGTTGGGCGCAGGTGTCGCGCGTCGTATATGGTGCGGCAGACCCCAAACGCGGGTATGCGACGTTCGCGCCGAAGGCGCTGCATCCGAAGTGCACCGTGACAGCCGGGGTGCTGGCAGAGGAGTGCCAGGCGTTGATGCAGCAGTTCTTCCAAGATATACTTAGAAAATAAACCTAAATAAACCCTTTTGAATGAGAAGAAGTTACATTTCTTGTGTCAATTGCTGCTAAAAAATCGCAGGTAGAACTCTTGTTAGAGTCGGCGGAGGAGGGTGGTCTGGTAGTAGCGGATATTCACCACCTGCTGGCGGGCATCGACGGAGCGCAGACCCTCCAGCGCCGTGAGGGCACGATCACACGCAGCATACGCCGCACGGATATCCCCAAGGATCTCATACGCTACAGCACTGTTGGCAGCCGCATAGGCTGCTAACTTCTTATCCGATTGCGGTTGTGACCAGGCATCGATAGCCTGCTGCCATCGGCGACGGGTGAAGAAGTACATCCCCCTGTCATCGCTGCCCAGGTCGTAGAGGTAGCGGTCGGCAGTCTCGACAGTAGGCAGGAGCCGGCGTGCTATACGTTCACCGGCGTACAGGCACATCTCACTGCTTGCCTCGGCGGTGGAAGGCATAGCCTGCACAGCCTCGGGCATATCCTCCGCCTCATGCTCCCAATACAAGGTATCGGAACAGATGAACGAGCGCGCATGCAAGGCATCCGTGCTTCCGGCATGGTAGAACAGTGTCCAGTGGGTAGCCGCTATGCCCTGAGTATAGGCGTAGAACGTGCCGCGGTTCGTCTCGTAACACTCGGTGGCAGGATGGACGATGAGTTGGTTGAGCACCAGCAGCGCATCGCTGCGGTAGGTGGTGAGCAGGGAGTCCGCCTGCGGGTTAGTCAGCAGCTGGCGGCGGTAGATGCTGCCGCTGCTGTTCTGCGAGACCTCGAGCACGGACGGCAGGTAATCCGAACTCTCCAGCATCTCCGATGCCGCCATCAGGGTGTAGAACGCACCGGTGGGTATATCCGGATGGGCAACGGTGTTGTTGACCAGCAACAACTCGCTGACCTCAGCCGGCAGGGTGAGCTCGGCGGGGTGAACGATATCGATCGTCGTATGCCACTGCTGCGCATGAAGCGGCGCTGCTGCCAGCATAAGCAGGAGATATATCACAGATTGCGGATGCGCCATTCGTTGGGGTAGAGGTTATTGCAGCGCGCACCGACGTTCTTGACGAAGCCGAGCGGCACGCCGTGGTAGGTGACGAGCAGCAGACCGAGGGGAAGGTTGGACATCGGCAGCGCCTCGGTGCGCAGGAACGCCAGGGCACTGTCCAGATTGAGTTCGAGTTGCGGGAACGCCTCCAGACGGATGGCTTTGGACATACTCAGGCTATGCTGCGGAGCAAAATGTTTGCCACGTTCCTCCGCCAGACCGAAACCTAAAGAGATACACAGGAACCGCGTGCTCATATAGTCAATCAGCTCCTTGTACTTCATCGGGTAGGCTGTGATGAACCGGTCGAGTTGGCGTAGAGCCCACTCGTCAGGCCGGCTGAGCCAGGAGCGCACAAGACGCTCATCATCGGCGGTGATAGGGGTGCTGTTGGGTTTCTTGGAATGCTTGATGCGGAACGGCGCAAACTCCTTTCTTCGCTTACGCAGCACGCACAGGTAGAACCCCTCGCCACGCACCAGATGCGGGTAGCAGTGGTAACCGGCTATGCTCTCCGTTATGCCCCACGACGGGTCGAGACTCAGCGGGAGTATATCCGCACCCAGCTCATCGGCTATCCACATGGCGTTCTCCTCACACTCATGGCGGTTGAACGTGCAGGTGGAGTAGATGAGTATGCCGCCGGGCTTGAGGGCTTCCCACGCATCGCGCAGGATAGCGCGCTGGCGATCGACACAGAGCCGCACATTGCGCATCGACCATTCGGCTATAGCCTGTTCGTCCTTGCGGAACATCCCCTCGCCGGAGCAGGGTGCATCCACCAGCATGCAGTCAAACGCCTTCGGCATAGCCTCGCTGAACAGCGCCGGTGCGTTATGGGTGACGACGACATTGCCGTTGCCCCACTTCTGGATGTTCTCCGACAGGATGAACACCCGCTGCCGCACGACCTCGTTCGCCACAAGCAGACCCTGCGCGCCGAGGAACTGGCTGATCAGGGTGGATTTGCCGCCGGGCGCAGCACAGAGGTCGAGCACCAGACTCTCCTCACTGACATACTGCTCCAGCGCACGCTCGATGAGCATCGATGACGCCTCCTGCACGTAGTAACAACCGGCGTGCATCAAGGGGTCAAGGGTGAACTGCGGACGCTCGGACAGGTAGTAACCGTCATAATGCCACGGCACCTCGTCAATATCCGCATCAAAGGCGAGCTCGTCGATCTTGTCATTCAGACGGATGGACGTCACCGGCGCCTGCTCCAAGGCATGGAACAGCTGAGGCGCCTGCGCACCCAACTGCTGCTGCATCATATCGACAAATTCTACCGGTAACATCCCATTTTTACGATTTTCGCTACAAAGTTACAGTTTTTTTTTCATTTTTGCAAAAAAAAATGCAAAAAACTATGAAATATCATTTTTTTTTTGTAACTTTGTGGCGTTAATGTGTGCAAACGCGTAAAGAATGCAGTTTATTGACGAGTTAAACGAGAGCCAGCGTGCCGCCGTGTCGTACAACGACGGTCCGTTGCTGGTGATAGCCGGAGCAGGTTCCGGCAAGACGCGTGTGCTCACCTACAAGATCGCCTACCTGCTCACGCAGGGCATACCTGCCGGACATATCCTCGCGCTGACGTTCACGAACAAAGCTGCGCGGGAGATGAAGCAGCGCATCACCCGTCTGGTGGGCGAGGATGTGGCGCGTTACCTGTGGATGGGTACGTTCCATAGTATATGTGCACGTATATTACGCGCGGAGGCGGAGCACGTGGGTTTTACAAAGGACTTCACGATCTACGACGCAGCCGACCAGAAGAGCCTCGTCAAGAAGATCGTCAAAGACCTGCAGCTGGATGACAAGATCTACAAGTCCGGCATGGTACTGGCGCGCATCAGTTCCGCCAAGGCGAACTTCATCGATGCCGAGGCGTACGCCCGCAACGAGGCGTATGCGAAGATCGACCGGCTGGAGCGCCTGTATAAGATGGCATCGGTCTATGCCGAGTACAACCGCCGGCTCCGTGCCGCCAATGCGATGGACTTCGATGACCTGCTGATGTACACCGTGCTGCTGCTGAACAACAACCCCGAGGTGCGTGCACGATACCAGCAGCGGTTCTGGCACGTGCTGGTGGATGAGTACCAGGACACGAACCACACGCAGTACCTGATCGTCAAGCTCCTCGCCGAGCCGCAGAACCACGTATGCGTCGTCGGCGACGATGCGCAGAGCATATACAGTTTCCGCGGCGCCACGATAGAGAATATCCTCACGTTCCAGAACGGTTACACCGGTGCCAAGCTGTTCAAGCTCGAGCGCAACTACCGCTCCACGCAGAACATCGTCAATGCCGCGAACAGTCTTATCCACAAGAACAAAGGGCAGATATACAAACAGGTCTATTCCGAGAAAGAGGTCGGCGAGCGTCTGCATCTGACGGGCTACTCCACCGACCGCGAGGAGAGCAGTTCCGTTGCACGGCAGATACTCGGATTGCACCGGCTGAACAAACGCGACTACGAGCAGATAGCGATCCTCTACCGCACAAACGCGCAGAGCCGCAACCTCGAGGAGGAGATGCGCAAACTCGGTATCCCCTACCGCATATACGGCGGGATGAGTTTCTACCAGCGCAAGGAGATCAAGGACGCCATCGCGTACTTCCGCTTGGCAGCCAACGGCAGCGACGACGAGGCACTGGAGCGGATAGTGAACGTGCCCAAACGCGGCATAGGTGCTACCACGATGGCGCGCGTGCATGAGGCTGCGCTGCGCGAGGGAGTGCCGATGCTACGCGTGATGCAGTCGCCTGAGGTGTATGCCGCGGAGATTGCCGCCGCTACGCAACGCAAGCTCCAGGCGTTTGCGGAGAAGATCAGCCTGTTTGCCGAACAGATGCAGCAACTCGATGCGTTTGAGTTCGCGCAGCTCGTACTGAATCAGTCGGGCGTGATGGCAGACGCGGCGATGGACACGACTGCCGAAGGTGTGGATCGCAAGGGGAACCTCGAAGAACTGCTCAGCGGTATACGTCAGTATGTGGAGGACAGAAAACAGCAAGGCGAGGAGACGAGCATCACAGACTTCGTGCACGAGGTGAGTCTGCTGACCGACCAGGACGAAAACCCCGATGACTCCGTGTCGCGCATCACGATGATGACCGTGCATTCGGCTAAGGGTCTGGAGTTTCCCGTGGTATTCATCGTCGGCCTGGAGGAGAACCTGTTCCCCTCACCGTTCTGCCAGAGCGAGCAGGAGATGGAGGAGGAGCGACGGCTGCTGTACGTAGCCATCACGCGTGCCGAGCAGGAGTGTTACCTGACCTACGCCTCGCAGCGCTGGAAGAACGGACAAGTGAACTTCAGCAACCCCTCACGGTTCCTAAAGGATATCGACCGGCAGTATATCCAACAACTCAGTGCCCCGAGCGCAGAGCCGTCGCCGTGGAGGATGTCAGCGGTCAGCAATCAGCAGTCAGCGATCAGTTATCAGCCGTCAGTGATAAGCAATCAGCCAACGGTGGCAACGAGGAACTTAAAAGCCACAACAGGGCTCAAACCGAAGGCAGAACAGCAGACTATCGTTTCCAACTGGAACAAAGGCGACAGGATAGACCACAAGGTGTTCGGCAAAGGGACGGTAGTACGCGTATATAGGGAGAACGAGAATGACAAGATAGAGATAGAGTTCGACGAGAAGGGAACGAAGACACTGCTGTTAGCGTACGCCAAACTGCAGCGCATTTAGAGATGAGACAAAAGACAAAAGACAAAAAACTCAACGATTATGGAATACAAACGCATCTTACTCAAACTCTCCGGTGAGAGTCTGCAAGGCAAGCAGGGTTTTGGTATTGACACCGAGCGCCTGCACGAGTACACCGAACAGATCAAAGCCATCGCCCAGCAGGGTGTACAGGTGGCTATCGTCATTGGCGGCGGGAATATCTTCCGTGGCTTGAGCGGTTCGAAGCGCGGTTTTGACCGCGTCAAAGGTGACCAGATGGGTATGCTGGCTACGTGCATCAACGCACTCGCCCTCGCCAGCGCCTTCGAGGCTATCGACCAGCCGGCACGCGTACTGACGAGTATCTGTATGGAACCGATAGGCAACCACTACAGTCCCGACAAAGCCAAACGACTGCTGAGCAAAGGCACCGTAGTGATCCTCGCCGGCGGTACGGGCAGCCCGTACTTCACCACCGACACCGGTTCGTCGCTGCGCGCACTGGAGATACAAGCCGACGTGATGCTCAAGGGCACACGTGTGGACGGTATCTACACCGCTGACCCCGAGAAAGACCCTACGGCAACGAAGTTCGAGACAATCACCTACGACGAGGTCATCCGCCGCGGACTGAAAGTGATGGATCAGACCGCCACCGTGATGTGCAAGGAGAACGGTATGCCGATCTATGTATTCAACATGGATAAACCCGGCAACCTGGGCAAAGTCATGAATGGCGAGAAGATAGGTACACTGGTTACTCCGTAACGAGTGAAAGAATGAACGAGTGAAAGAATTAATGAATTTAAACGTATAGCCTTATGATTGAAGCAAAACAAATCCTCAACGAGGCGGAAGAGTCGATGCAGGCCGCTGTGCTCTTCCTTGACGACGCCTTGGCACATATCCGTGCCGGCAAAGCGAGTCCACGAATCCTTGACGCTATCCGCATCGATTACTACGGCACGATGTCACCGCTGTCGAACGTAGCGACCATCACGACGCCCGATGCGCGCACGATCTCCATCCAACCGTGGGAGAAGAAGATCATCGGTGACATCGAGCGTGCTATCATCAACTCGAACATCGGTCTGGCACCGAACAACAACGGCGAGACGATCCGTCTGATCCTGCCGCCGCTGACCGAGGAGCGCCGTCAGCAACTCGCCAAGCAGTGCAAGGGTGAGGCGGAGAACGCGAAGGTCAGCATCCGTAACGCCCGCCGCGATGCCATCGAGACCCTGAAGAAACAGGTGAAGGAAGGTATGCCGGAGGATGCCGAGAAAGATGCCGAGGAGGAGGCACAGAAACTTCATGACAAGTATATCCGTCAGATTGACGAGGTATATGCCAAGAAGGAGAAAGAGATCATGACCGTCTGAGTCGCCCGTCGTGACGCGATGCGTGTAGAGTGGCGAGCATACTGGAGCAAGACGCGAGACGCAGCAGTGCGTCTCTGGCAGCGTGTGACGGAGGTTTGCAGGCTGGTCTATGAACGCGTGGCAGCGTGGTGCAAGCCTGTATGTGAACGTATAGCAGCGTGGTATGAGATGCTGACGCAGAAGTACCTCGCCCAGCAGGAGGTGATCAAGAAACGCAGCGAGGTGTCACGTGAGCGACTGACCGTCAAACGTGCCGTGCTGCTGTTCATGGAGACATGGGGCTTGGGTTCACGGAACATCTTCCTGACGATGTGGCACCTGCTGTGGCGTCCCGGGCACATGATAAGCGACTACATCAACGGTCGGAGAAGCCGGTATATGCAGCCGTTCTTTATGTTCTTTGTGCTGACGCTGATCCTGGTGCAAACAGCGTGGCTGATGGATGTACGTTTGCCGCAGAACAGAGACATGACCGTCACCGCCTTCCAGCTGCTACGCGATCACGGCGAGTGGTTCAGTGCCGACCAGAAGACCACCATCCTCGAGACCGCCCAATGGCTGGACAAGGTACACGATTGGCGCGACGAGAACCGCGCCTGGGATCTGCTGATTCACTCGATCAGCATCGTGTTCGTCACCTGGCTGCTGTGGCGCAAGAGCCCGCGTGTGGGCAGTGCGGAGTGGGCTGTATATACAGGTGAGCAGATGATAGGCTACAACTTCGCGGAGATAGTGACGGTGATAGTATTCATACTATGTCAGTTGCAGATTCTGAGTTTCTTTGCCATGCTTCTGTTCGGGAAGTTGCCGTTCGACCACATGCAGGGCTTCACGCTCATCCCCGAACTGGTGCTGACAATCGTGCTACTCATCGACTTCAAGCAACTGTTCCGTCGCGAGTGGTGGTCAACAATCTGGCGCACGGTGGTGATCGTGCTATTCATATAAGGGAATGTGATGAACGAAGGCTTGGTAATCAAATCGACAGGTAGTGCTATCGGGGTGTTATGCTCCGACGGCAGGATGGTGGAGTGCAGGATCAAGGGTAATCTGCGCATAGCGGGTATACGCTCCACAAACCCTGTGGCGGTGGGTGACAAAGTGACCATCGAGCAGCAGCCGGACGGTACGACGTGGATCACGGCTGTCCTGCCCAGGCGGAACTATATCATCCGTCGCAGCACGAACCTGAGCAAGCAGTCGCATATACTCGCCGCGAACATCGATCAGGTGGCACTGCTCGTCACCATCAAACACCCGGAGACCTCCACCACGTTCATTGACCGACTGCTGGCTACCGCCGAGGCGTACAGCGTACCGGCCATACTGATCTTCAACAAGGTTGATCTGCTAACGGTAGAAGAACACGAGCAACTCGGCGAGTTGCGTGCATTGTACGAGTCGATAGGTTACCACACCGTAGCCATCAGTGCGAAGTACGATGATATCGAGGATCTGAAGCAGGAGTTCATCGGCAAGACAACCCTGCTGAGCGGCAACTCCGGCGTAGGCAAATCGACGCTGCTGAACGCGATTTTCGGTAAGACGATCACGCGCACAGCGGATATCAGTCAGGCGCATGACAAGGGGATGCATACCACGACGTTCAGTGAGATGTACTTCATAGACAAAAGACAAGAGACAAAAGACAAAAGCGGCGGAGCAATCATTGATACGCCGGGCGTGAAGGGGTTTGGTACGCTGGATATGCAGAAAGAGGAAGTAGGGCATTACTTCCGTGAGATCTTCGCCCTGAGTCGCCACTGCAGGTACTCGAACTGCCTGCACTGCGGCGAACCCGGTTGCGCCGTGCTGCCCGAGGTATGTAACAGCATAGCCGAATCACGCTTCGACAGTTACCTGAGTATCCTCACGGATATAACGGAGAATAAATACCGTTAAACAAATATATATCGTTAAACAATTAGTTATACAATACATTATGGAACCTAAAAAACTAACCCGCAGCAGCAACAAAGTGCTTGCAGGTGTATGCGGAGGCTTAGCCGAATATTTTGGTGTTGATCCGACGTTGGTACGCGTTATTTATGCTGCGCTGAGCGTCTTGTCCGCCGCATTCCCGGGCTTGCTTCTGTATATTATCATGCTCATCCTGATGCCGCAGCCCGAGGGTTACAGGTAATGTTGCCCTTTAGCGGGAGACACTAAAACTGTTGTGCCTTGCGTCCGCACAGGTGCAGGAACGGGCAGTAGGGAGAGCATTTTTCGCATTGTGTGAACTCCCGTTCACTCACTATCTTCTCCACCATCTTTTGTACCAGAGCCGTGAACTGCTCATGGTTGTTGTTGTCGTAGGTGATGGGCATCTTATCGATGCTCACACGCGTCACGGTGCGTTCGTCTGTCAAATCCTGTGCAGTGAAGTACAGGTGGGGTTCTATTTCAAATTTTTGATTTATGATTTCAAATTTTTGGTTGCTCTGCATATACGCCACATGGCTGTAGAGCAGGGTCTGGCGCACGTAGTCCGTGTCTTGTTTTTCCGGCATGAGCAGATCATCCGACTTGGCGGACATCTTCTTCTCATTGTACTTTCCACACTTATAGTCCACGATACGCGTCACCTCAGGCGCACCGTTAAGGCCGCCCAGGCGATCCATACGGTCTAGTCTTCCGCCGATGGAAACATCCACGGTCTTATCGGCATTTTGCAGGGGCACATGTATGGTCGTATATTGCGGTTGCTCGAGCAGTAGGATCGTCAGTCCGCGATGCTCGGCATCGTACTGGTCGCGCGCGAGCACGTGTTCTATATAGGTATCTATCACACGGTTCTCCAGCGCGTGCTCCTCGATATGATAGATCGGCTCTTCGCCTTTATGTTCGCTCAGGTATAGTTCGTTGAGTCGCTTGTAGGCTGCCTGTAACGCTTCAGCTCGCTTAGTCGGCGTGTTCATCTGTTCGACCTGATTAGGATGGATGACCACTGCACCGCTGTTGTCGCAATGACAGTGCTTCTCGTAGAGATAATGTACCGCCTCGTGCACAAACAGTCCGAGTGTACGGTTGCTGAAGATCGTTTCCGGCTCATCCTCATCCCACAACCCGAGCATGTACTGCAAGTAGAACTTCCGCTTGCAAGCGTAGAACGTGTTAATCGCCGATGGCGATAGATATAATCTCTGACCGCTGGCCGCTACCCAACTCGTTCCTTCAGGCACATCGATGCTACGAGCGGACTCAATGGTGTTGCTCTCCGTGAGAATGAACTTCTCCACCTCAAACTCTTCCGGACAAACGAGCATCTGCATCACGAAGCGTGACATGGTCTTCTTCGTCATGGCTGTTTGCGACTGACTGAACAGGATCGTCACATCCTCGGCGCGTTGGAGCAGACGGAAGAAGTTGTAGGCATACACCGATGCCCGTTCGTCGTGGGTTTGCAGTCCGTAGGCTTTGCGCAGGTAGTACGGCAGTAGCGATTTATCCGGTTGGCTGGCAGGTATGACACCTTCCTCGACGTTGAGCAGTAGCAGGTGCCGGAAGTCGAGCGTACGCGTCTCAAGCACACCCATGATCTGCAGGTCGGTGACCGGTTCGCCGTGGAAGGGCAGTGACAGCTGCTCCAGGTGCCGGCGTATGAGTCGTTGCAGCAGGTCAGGGTGAGCAGTCAGGTCGCTAACTACATCATCGTTCAGGATAGCGATGAACTGAATGAGCGTGCGCCGCGTCTGATAGAGCGCTTCACGCCCGAGGTGCCACGACCAACTGTTCTCTTGTTCACTCATCGATTGTTCGGACAATTTGTCCACGAACTCAACGGCGTTTTGCAGTGCCACGACAGGAGTGTCTGCGTACTTGAGGAAGGCTTTGGATAGTTGCTTGGTCACCTGGGCAAACACAGAGGTGTTACGTAGCGGATAACCTTTGGTGATATTGACATCTTCCGGTGCCTCGCTGCCATCAAGTCGTATGACAGGCAGGCTGTAGATGACCGGTTCGAGTTGCGCTTCGTCGCAGATGACGATGGCTGTCGAGTCGCCTTTCCGGGTGTAGGTCTGTTTCAGCCATTGTCCGGCATACTCGGCTTCGGAGTGTACGGATGTAGCGCTGATGGTGCGTACGGTGCGCGGCTTGCCCCACTTGGTTGCCGGCAGTGCGTTGGGCAGCGATTGCATGTTTTGGCGGATGAAAGCGAACGCCTTGCTGTTGGTGCGGAAGTCCTCCACATAATCCCAGAAGAACAGCGCCCTTCCTTCGCTCAGCAGGCGCTGCATCAGTTGGCGCTCGACGGGCAACAGGTAGTTGAAGCCTATGAAGCAGTACGTCCGGCTTGTGGCGCGTGGGCTGAGTTCGTCCCAGTGACTGATGACGTAGCGCATGCGTTGTCCCTCATAGCCTTTGCCGGCGGCGAGCATCTCAGAGCTCAACTGCTTGTAGATAGCCGGCATCGCTTGCCACAGCGCAGCAAAATGTGCTTGCACGGACTCAGCGATGAGTGATTGTGCGCGTGCCTGACCTTTATACAGCAGATCTTCCAGCCGACGACGTACATCCTCATCGAGTTTGTAGGTGTCCAGGTCGGAGAGTGAGATCGCGTTGCGGAAGAACGAGTCAATATCCGCCTCGCTGACACTCTGGTCGATGTTCGTGAAGTCCGAGAGCAGTTGCCGTCCCCAGCCATAGAAGCGGTCTATATCCATCACATGATTGACTATTGACGGATTGACTATTGACGATTGATTGACAATTGAGTTAGATTGACTATTGCGGAGGGCTTCGGTGTATATCCGGTGCAGACGGCAGACGGTGAACAGCTCATCCTCTTTGCCTAAGGGACAGAGCATATCGAACAGATCGCCGAGGGCGAGCATCTGAGGTGCCCACAGTGCCTTGGCATGTTCGGCGGCCATGCGTCGCTGCAGTTCGCTACACATCACTACACCCGCACGATGCATCGGAAAGACCAGCGTCACGTCTTTCAGTCCCTCCCATCCGAACCGCCGGATGAGTTCATCGCTTACCTGTTGAAGAAATGGTATCATGAATTAAATATTGTCCATTCGTCAATTATTTGACTTGTATGAGTTGGTTCGGGAACGCGTACCACAACCAGCCTTCCACCTGTGTATAACCTATATCCCGGAGTGCTGCCATATAGTCGCGCACCTGCAGCAGATGTCCCGGTCGTTGCTGCGTGGTGAACTTGTAGTCGAGCACCACGGCAGTGCCATCTTTGATCATCACGCGGTCGGGACGAATGGTGGTGTTCGGGGTGAGTATAGCAGCCTCGCGCATCAGTTGCCATGAGCCGTCGAACCACTGCTGCATCTGTTCGCTCTGGAAGGCGCGGCTCAGCAGTTCGGCTATCTGTTCGTACTGTGCATCGCTGTCTATCAATCCCTGCTGACGGTACAGATCGAGCACCTGCTGTGTGTCGTCCTGACGTGCTATGTGAGAGAAGATGTCATGACATAGCACACCAAAATCCGCCTGTGCGGTCACCTCCTCTGCATTATCGGGGTCGGTGGTGTACTGCGTTGACTCCTGCGACTGCCGGAACGTGACCTGTTCGCCGTCGCTATAGAGCACGGTAGCAACGGACGTTGCGTCGGAGTACGCGAACGGACTAACCGATGTTTTGCGCTGCTCGCGGTTGATGAACGGCGCGTCGCCGGAGGAGAACTCTATGTAACGGAGTTCGCTGTCCGCTATCGTTGTCAGCGAGGTCCGCAGGGAGCAACAGTCGAGCAGCGAGGCGGCTACTGTGGGGTAACCGTTCTGATGCGCTTTGGCTTCAAGCAGGGCATAGACGTACAGGTTATCAGCGGCGCGGGTGAGGGCTACGTATAGCAGGTTGTAGTTATCAATGCGTTGCGCCTCGTGCTCCTGCTGGTACGCGCGGTAGTAACGTGACTGCTCACCCGTGCGCTCCAGATCGCTGTTCTGCTTGACGGGGATGAGTGGAAGGCTGTCATCCGACACCTGTACGGCTTCCGTCCACAGCACGTCATCGTCGCGGTCGGACTCCGTCTTCCATGCAGCATTCAGCAGAATAACCGTCTTGCCTTCCAGACCCTTCGAGCTATGCACGCTCATCAGTCGTATGGCATCCGTGCTGCTGTCACCGGCTATGGCTGAATCGTGCATCTTATCGTCCCAGTACTGCAGCAGGGCGCGGGCATCGCTGCCGTTGGCAGCTATGAAGCTCTGCACCTGGTCGAGCAGGCAGTTGATGTATGCCACATCCTGCGCCTGATATACTCCTTGCTCGCAACCGATGATCTGCAGCAGGTGTTGCAGTTGGTCGTAAAGCGGCGTGTTTTTCCCAATGAGACCGATGCGCTCCAATACATCTGACTGCTGACCGCTGATGGCTGATGGCTGATTACTGATTAATGACATCTGATTGCATACAAACGCCGCGGCTGTTTCGCTACCCGTGTGGATATACCGCAGCGCTTCGATGAGCGTGAGCACCGTGGGGCAGGACTCCAGGCGGAACGAGTCGCGCGAAACCATCTGCGTGCGGTTGAGTATAGGGAACCGTTCGCCCTGCTGACGGCTGTACGTCACCCACTCCTGTATCTCGTAGTTAAAGCGTGCGAGCACAAGTATGTCCTGCGGTCGTTCGCCTGCTGCAAGCAGTTGTTCTATTGTGCTGCATATGTCGTCCCATAGGGCTTGCTGCTGCGACTCTTTCTGCAGGTCTTCCCTGCCCAGGTTCGCTGCAGAGCGTTTGTCATAGTACGGGTAGAACCGGCACCGCACATAGCCGCCTTGGTGTTTGTCAGTGCGGTAGTAGTCGGTGAGCGGTTTGTAGGCTTGCTGCTCGTCGTAGAGCGTGGTGCCTACGGGGCGTTTGTCGCCGTCGGATACAGAATATTGCAGGTTTTCCTGACCGGCTACATATTGCATCACGTCGAGGTTGAAGCGCACGACGTTCTCTCGGCTGCGCTGGTTGCGGATCAAGGGCGCAACGTCAGGGTTGTAGGCGTCGGTGAGTTCGGTCTTGCCCAGCGACTCCATGATCTGCCAGTTACCGTTACGGAAGCGGTAGATACTCTGTTTGCTATCACCTACGATGAGTACGGTCTGTCCGGGTACGGCTACAATCTCGCGTATCAGATGCATGAACACGTTCCACTGCAGCAGACTCGTGTCCTGGAACTCGTCAATCATAATGTGGCGGTAACGTATGCCAGCTTTCTCCAGGATAAAGTCCGCATCTCCGGGGCGGAGTGCTTCGGTCAGGGTGACGGCAGTCTCTGCGAGCAGGGCGGTGTTCGTGCGCAGCAGTGAGCGCTGTATGCTGTCCTCGAGTGCCTGCATGAGCCGCATATCGTTCAGGTAGGTGAGTGAGCAGGTGAGTTGCCACCATGTGTGGCGCATCTTGTCGCACGCCTGCTGTAGCAGCCGCAGCTCGGGGGTAGCCAAAACATCGTCCATGCCCTTGTCTGTCGCACCGCGGAAGAGGTCTTTCTTGTCCGTCCCCTTCGGGTCATTGACGGATTTGAGCATATTCTCGATGGCGGTCTTCGCGTTCTTCCCCATGGTGTACGCTGCACCGGCATCCAGATCGCCCTTGGCTTGCATCACTTGCTGTTTGAAGCGGTTGAGTGCTGCCTGCCGTTGTGCGAGCAGGGCGTGGCGGTAGTCGGCTATGCGCCGGTCGTCGAGCTCCAGACGAGGGGTGTTGGCTTGCACGCTCTCCTTATATAACTGCGTGCCGATGCGTATGAGGTTCTGCCGGATGTCCCAACTCTTGCCGTCACCGATGCACTGCTCCACATACTCATATACGGTACGTTTGCTCTCGTCGGTGAGCTCGGTGGTGAGCATTGTATCCACCGCAGCGGTGATGACCTGGTCGGCATCGAGGCTGATGGTGAAGTCCGCCGTGCGGTTGATGGCAAGCGCCAAACCGCGGATGAGTTGCTGAAGGAAGGAGTCGATGGTGGTGACGCTGAAATTGTCGTAGTCCTGTAGTATGGCGTGCATGTTCTCCTCGGCGCGGGCACGCAGGACGACATCGGGTTGGTCGCTATCACGCAGCATGAACTCCCGCACCTTACTCAGGAACTCCTGCTCACCGCCACCAGCTATGCCGAGCAGGTAGGTCAGTATGCGCTCCTTCATCTCCGCCGTGGCAGCGTTGGTGAAGGTCACGGCAAGTATATTGCGGTAGCTCTCGCCACTGAGAAGCAGTGCGATGTAATATGCCGCAAGGGTGAATGTCTTGCCCGTTCCGGCTGACGCACGGCATACAATCATAGGATGTCGGTTATCAATGGCGCTCATAGATATGCAATTGGACTTTGACGCTACAAATAATTAGAGTTTTTTACCTGTGACATCATAACGCTCGCCGCCACGGATAATGACAACATGATCGTTCTCGATAATCTTGTACGGGCGGTCGGAGTCAGCCGGACGGAGAATAATTGGCGCTTTGGGGCTACCGTAATGACTATCGGCGAGGTTGTTGATTGCACCACTCTCTGGTACATAGGTTTCGCCGTTTATCTCGAAGCGAAGCTCGCCTACCCTGTTGCTCTGGATAGTGAGGAAGTATAGAGAATCTATCGGTGTCGCTACGGCTGCCAACTCACCGCCAACATAGACGCGGATTTGCTCATTTTCACATTTTCTCATTTCCTCATTTTCGACGCGGGCTATCATCGTCATGTTGGTGGCGGCAGCGGGGTTGCTAAAACCACTTTCATCTTTTGTCTTTTGTCTTTGAGCACCAGCGGTCTTTTGTCTTTGAGCATTGGCGTTTGAGCGGTTGTAGAAGCGGATATTGACTTCTCCCGGAGCCTGGCGGCGGAAGAGATAGCCCTCACCCGGACGTATAGCAGTCAGGTCGCCTTCCCACTTCTTGTCCTCAGAGAAGTACGCAAAGCGTTCATGGCTTTTGAGCATATCGCCGGGCGTTGCATAATCGTAATAGTCCGCCAGAGCCTCAGCCACCGGTGTCACTTGCTTGAGCAGACACGGCATCGGACTCCACTGACCGTCTCCTCGAACGGGCACGTACATCGAGTCAGCAGGCAGATTATTGCCGCTGATATGGATGGTGTTGCCGCCCCGGCTATAGATCATATAGGTGTAGATGTAACGCAGGTAATCGAAATCTCCAACGAAGCGCTTGAGCGAATCGGAGTAGATGACGAAGTGCCGCGTAGCAGGGTTCTTTATGAGGTCACCCTCCGACCACGGCTGGTTAGCAGTCATGATCTTTTCTATCTTCGCAACGTACTGACGCAGGTCGAGGTTGAACGATGTCCAGTTCCAACCCGCATTGAGGTTGACGGTCTGACGCTCGTTGCCATTGGTGGTGAAGACCACGGGATTGCCGTCGCCGCAGCCATATACTGCACCATGCGCAAACAGGATATCGCGGTCAGCACTCAGGTCATAGAACTTACCTGTTGATGCCTGCCATAGCTGAAAGCGGATGGTCTGACGGCTCGTCAGCTCAGAGCCATAGACTGTGAGATATAGTTTGGACTTGTTCGATGCCTCATCGAAGCTGATGTTTGCCATGCCGATACACTCGTCTTTGTACATGGCATAGACGATGTCGCGCTCGTCGGTGTCGTAATTGTACTCACCGGACTTCATGATCATCACATGTCCGCAAACAGACATATTCAGCGGATACTTGTTCTTGTCTATCACGTCGTACGGCGGGTTAGCGCTGACCGTATATTCGATGATCAGCGGTTCTACCAAGCCATCCTCGTCGGTGAGGTAGATCTGGTCATTATAGACGCCTACCGGCAGATTCGCATTGAAGCTGAGACGAAGCTGTTTCTCTTCCAATGCGTTCATCGAACCGTAACTCTCGCTCACGGTCAGCCAGTCGGGCAGCGACTCGATCGTATATTGATGACGACGTCCGGACTGGTTGATGATATCGACAAGTGCATAGAAGTCTTCGGGATCGTCGTAGTCCGATGTTACACGCAGCGTGCGTTGGCTCCACTTGAGGGCATTCCTATCCACGAACGCTACCCACGAAACAGGTGATACCATCGGGTTTCCGTTGAGGTCTTCAACATCGCGGACGGTGATATAGACCGTCTGTTTGTTGATCTCGCGGTCGTCCATATTGAGGTTGATGAGCAGTTCGTCGTTGTTGAACGCCCAGTCGAACATCATCTTTGTGAGCAGTCCCTGGTCGCGTGTCGGTGCATGGTTGATCTTGTCCGCCATTGCCTCAGCCGAAGCAGCGCCTTCAACACGTGTGATGAGCGGGATGACTTTGTCCACCACGTTGCCGTTCGGGTCGCGGAACACGCGTTGGTCGTTCGGACTGAAGACGAGTTCGAGTACGCCGTTGGGGTTGAGCACTTGTTGCTCGAACGGCAGATAGCCGAAGATGCCCATTTCGTCGCCTGTGGGAGAGTTGTTACCGAACTCTTGGATGAGCGTTTTCGGCAGTGCCTGCTCAAAGAACACGAGATCGTCGTTGTTGCCTTCAAAGCCATCCCCGCCGAGGTACATCGCGCCGCTTATAGCGCCGAAGTCGGTTGCCGAGAATGACTGCTTCATCTCACTGTCAATGAAGAGCGACACGTTATTGCGCGTACGATCGACGGTCAGTACCCAGTGATGCCAAGCGCCGTCGGCATAGCCCTCAGGCACGCTCCATTTCTGTTCGCCGGCGCTGAATAGCGTGCCGTCGGGTGTCGTAGTTCTGAACCACAATAGGATCGACTCGTCTTGGATAGCCGAACGGCTGAGCAGATTGCCGTTGAGCACGACGCGCTCGTCGGATTTTATAGCGAGCGAGATACCTTTCTTAAGATTCCAAGCCGTGTTATTGAGATAGAGCGTCGCGCCGTTGGCGTAGTCCTTGATCGTCTCGCCCTGTCCCTCATTCATGCGGTAGTACGCGAGCAGGTCACATTCGTAACCGGTGAGGTATTTCATGTTCGTTGCGGCGACCTCTTCCTGTGTGAGGGCTTTGAGCCAGACGCGCGCTTCGAGCATGTCGCTGGCTCCGTCTATACCGAATCGGAACGTACCTGTACCACGCAGCACGAAGTCTTCCGGTAACTTCGTATCATAGTCTTGCGAGAGTGCTACCTGCTGCGTGCCTATATAGAAACGGGCGGTCTTTTGCTCGTTGTCATAGACGGCAACCACACGGCTGAATATACCTGCCGGCAGTACACCCGGCGCCGTGGCGAAGGTGCCTCCTTGCTCGCTACCGCTGAGCAGCAACAGCAATTGACCGTTGGGAGTATATGAGAGCGATACGGCGTACAATTCGTCTTGCGACAGGGTCTTGAACAGCGAACCGCCTTGGGCCTGCGACGGACGAACGAGCATATCGAGTGTGAACGAGCTGTTCGTGAGCGAACGGCTGACTTGGGTATAGGCATTCGAGCTCTCCTCTTCGTTGAAGTGCAGACTCGTGCCGGTGGTTATACCTGTGGCATTGGTCATACCTGTGATCTGGAAATTATTGTCTTCGTCAAGGTAGTTGCCGGCAATGGCTTCATTGAAGCGCAACTTGAGGTCAGTGCCTACGCCTAAGATCGCGTCAGCCGGTTGCGCAGCACCGAACACGCGCGGTGCACGGGTATCTTTTGTTCCGCTGATGACCGTCGAAGCCTTGCTTACGAAGCCCGATCCGTAGCGACAGAAGCTCACGGCACGCAGGTCATACTGCTGTTCTATCGGATCACGCTCACCGTAGAAGCGGAACGGAAGAATACGACCGTTCTCAATCATCGCCTTGTTGCCCGTAGCCCGCTCATACAAGCTGTCCTCTGCAAAGAACGAGCAAGCGGTTACCCACATATCATCCGACTCGGTTGAGAGTTTGTATTGGAAATCGATGTGGTCGAAGTTCTTGTAATGGGTATCAAAGCCCGAGATCTCCACAGGGATGTAATATCCGGTCGAGTCGTGCTGCGACAGGGTGTTCATCACCCAGTTCTGCCGCGGCATATCAATCTGTACGTCACTCGACAACGGGATGAAATGCACCGACAGGTCGAGGAATGTCCAGTTCTTCGGACAATCGCTGACCTGGAAGCACAGTTGCAGGTTATCGTAGTCATCCACGTCACCGCGCTCCACTTCCAATGTCTGCACGATGGACTGCCCGGGTGCCAGATAATACTCTATACCCTGGGCTATCGCCACGCCATTAACATATACTTTTGCGCCGTTGGGGTTGCTGTTGTTGTACAGCGACAGGGTGAAATAGACACCTCCGTCATACCAACCGTACGGCATCTCGCCGACGTTACGCAGTTCGAGTTTGAATTTAGCCTTCTGGTCGGGCAGCACATTCGTCTGCTCGTAGGTATTGATGCTCATATCCGGTTTGGCGAGCATAATCGTCGGGTTACTGAGCACAGTGCCGGGGTTGTATATCTGCGTTGTATCCTCGTCCTCGTACATACAGTAGGTCGAACCTGACTGGGTAAAGAAGACATAACTGCCGTACTTGTCGCTCTCCGGCACGTTCGTAGTTATTCCGCTGATGACCGGTTCGGACTGGCTCTCCCACACCGAATCCACGTTGGCGCGATAGACGGCCACGGTTATCTCGCCGAGGTTATCGAGCACGGTCAGTTCGCCCTGTTTGTCTGGCATAATGGTGAAGCCGGCGCTTTTCTTGTTGGTTATCTCTTGTCCTTCGCGGAAGTTCATGTCAATATCAATCACCGGTTCGATGATCATTTTGAATGACGATCCGGCTGACTTCGACTCAATCTCCGTGATCACACCCGCTCCGTCCTTAACCGAACCGTCCTTGCCGGACAGGCCTTGCAGGAACTTCGTAGCCGACTGGATGAGGCGTTCGCTGGCTTTGCCCAGACCGCCTCGCATCGCCGCGCTTAACACATTCTTTGTCCACGACTCGGCGAACTTCCCTGCGTTGGCAGCTGTGTTGGCACCAAACGCCATTGTCTGGGGTTTATGGCTGTAGTTGAAGGTGGAGGTATAGGAGTCGGTGTGGTTGTAACTGCTACCTGCCGACACGCTATATACACCTACCAGTTGTCCCGAATAGCGTGCCTTGACCTTCTCCTCCTCGTTCTTGGAGAGGACAGCTATCCAGTGCTTGATGGTGTTCTCCATCGCCCCGACGCGGTCGGTAAACACAGCGGTGCTGTTTGTCGGTACGATCATCTTGTACTTGTCCGCCAGCAGCGGTTGCTGCAGCTGGACGGCAGTCAGGGAGTCGATGTACCAATACACCTCTTCGCCGCGCTGGTTGGCAGCCTGCTGTGCTGCTGACTCGCTCGAGAAATACTCTAACAGGTTGTCACGCTCGATGAATATACGCGGCAGGATGGAATTGAGAATATGGTGCTGGGTGTACGCGAAGGTATTGTCTATCTGGCTACCAAACACTATCTTCTCGCCAATGACGAGGTAATAGCGTTTGCCATTGCCGTCCACGCCCTGCGCCAGCACATGCATCGCACCTGCCTGAATAGCCGGCTGGCGCTGCTGGTACATGGTTTCGTTGATGACCGATACGGATTTCGCTTTGCCTGCCAGCACGCTGGTCTTGACGCCGAGGAACACATCCGCATTGGCGCCTATACCCTGCTTGCTCTTAACAGGTGACGTAGTAATCTTGTCGGAAGTGGTGAAGTTATACGTGTACTGTTTGCTCCAGGCTATCTCATGGGTGACAGGAATAGAGAACGCGAACTCCTTGCTGGTGCTCATCGAGGTTCCCGTGTACGTACCCGGTGTACTGGTGATGGTACCTATTTCGGAATTGACACTCACGCCCCAGGTAGGCGTCAGTTCGACACCGAAATTGAAGTCATAGCTCTCGGAGAAACTATATGTGTAGGAAGCACCGCTCTCCACCCATGCGGACGAACCGTTTCCGCCCGGGTCACGAATGATATCCAGCACGGTGATGGCGGCATCGGTGGAACGCAGCTCGTTTGCCAGCACTACATCGCCTGCCACGAATGAACGGAAAGCCTCCGTCTCCACCGTGTTGCCCTCCACGGTCAGCGCCGTGCTGACTGTATGCAGCGATGCCTCTCCCGCCAGTTCGGTCTCTATACGGGTGACATCAAGATAGATATTACGGTTCTTGCCGAGGCTGTCCAACTGGTAGCTGACATGGCTCGTAGCGCTCTGCATCCCGTTGTGGATAGTTATCGTACCACCGCGCTGCGGTACACGGTCGAGCGCACCTGCCTCGCGGTCGTTGTTGTAGTAATAATCCTCGTACGCCTGCGCCTCAAACTGGTACTTGCGGTTGTGGTAGAACACCGGATAACCTAACGTATATGTCACCGTCCCGTCGTTTCCTTTCGTATAGAGCGCTACCTGCTCGTTGCTTTGGATATTGAACGAGCTGACCTTCATTGACGCCTCGCCGTAACCATCTTGCGGCAGACCGTACAGCAGTTGCTGCATGTGGATCTGTACCGGCGCGTGGTAGATGCGGTCATACACGGCATTGTAATGCACGCTGTCCTTTCCTCGCTTGGGGTCGAAAGTCACCAGCGGCGCGTTGGTCAGATCGAAGGTCTCGCTACCCTGCCCCGCTGCAAACAGCGTCGCATAACCGTTGGCAGAGGCTTGTACCACTTTGTACTTGACGGGGAACAGATCCACGGCAAACTCGCCTGTAGTCTGATCCGGACGGATTGTGATACGTTTCTTCGCCATAACCATAGATGTAGAGCCTACCGTTCGTGAGGGCACTGCACTCAGCGGGTCGGTCATATACACTACGTGGTCGAAGGTATGCTGAATGGTGTCACGCGTCAGGTCGTTGGGGTCATGCACGAACTGCGCGGTATTGTCGCCCTCAAGTTGGAGTACGAGTTGCAGATTGTCACCGAGGTTGTTCGTTCCCAGACCAAAGGCTTCCGGCAGGTCTCGCTGGGTGTTACCGCCGGCTACACGACCTACCAAACGCACTTTCGTCTGGTCGTAGAACCGCACGCCGTCCAGCGATTTATCCAGCGCAAAGGTCTCGCTACCGTCCTCTACACGCAGAATACCGTCACCATCAAAGGTATGTCCCGTCTTGCAAATCTGCAAGGTATAGGGTTGTCCCTGGGTGAGCGTCAGCTCGAAGTTTCCGTCGATACCGGTAGTGAGCGGCGCGCCGTTGCGCAGGACGGTATCGCCGCTCAGTAGGAACATCGCACCCGCCACGGGAATAGTGCTGCCCTTATAGAGCGCACGACCGCTCAGACGCACGGTAGCGGTGTTCATGAACTCAATATCGCGGGCTATACAGTTGTCCTCCGACAGATGAACGGTTGCCGTAGCGGCACTCGTATAGTTGAAGCTGAATGTGCCGTACTTGGCTGTAGGAGTGATGGTGTAGTCGGTTCCCGAGCCTGTATAGAATTCGTATTGGACACTATCGAACACATACGCTCCGTCTGCGCCTGTTACACAGGTTTTGGTCGGATAGTTGCCGCTATTCGTCAGCGTCACCGTTACACCCGGCATGCCGCTGTTGTCCGGCATGAGCACCCGTCCGCGTATCTCACCAAATTCCGATCGCGCTCCAATCTCACTTGCTTCATGCGCTGTATGGCGGCCGTTACAGTCATAGTCCGCATAGATGGTGTATCTGTATGCGGCTCGGGGGCGTACACCGGTATCAAAGAACGAATTATCCGCACCTTCATATACGGTGGTATCTTGGGTTCCTCCGACGTATTCTCTACGCCTTAATACATAGCGATCTACGGCTGCATTAGTGGGTTCCCATTGGAGCAGGATACCACGTTTCATCTCACCGTTTGCGTCCTCTTCCGATGCTGTGAACGTCTTGATGCTTGCGCCCTCATCGAAATAGAGGTTCGGACCGCTGACGGCTACCGGTTGCAGATAAGCGGAGTCGCTTACGTGCAGGTCGGATGCGCTTTGGTCGATGCGCACGGCGTAACTATAGTTGGTGCAGGCATGGTCTGCCACATCGACATAATGCGCCTGCCAGTTGCCGTTCGGCAGACGACGGATACTATCCTGCGGGATAACAAACTCCTGTTTCACACCGTCCATGAACTTTATGAGCACCAGACGAGCGGATTTGTCCCACATGCATCTGCCCAGACCTGTGATTGCCTTTGCCTGCAGCAACGGACGCAAGCTGTCCACGATTTGTGTTCTCACCTCTGCGAAACGCGCTTCCACAGCATCTGAGGTGGCTCGCTCGCTGATAGTCGCGGTCCAATTATTGTAATGATCAATACTTGTAGTGATAGTGGCAGCAGGCTTGGTAAGGGTGAATGCTGCGCCCACGTTCTCATTATAACTGCTATAACGTGTGCCAACTTCTACAACGGTTCCATAAGGAACGCGGAAGGATCTAATCCAATCCTGAATTGCGAACTTTTGAACTTCACCTTGCTCGGGAGTGATACGAACGAATCCGGTTGGCATGGAACTCGAATAATAATGTCCGACAATAGTCAAATCTACAGAATCGACATCATTGACGGTATAGTCGAGTTTGACGTCCTCCGCGGCAGGCATGCCAATATCGGTGTTTGCATTCTCTATTTGGATACGGAAATCCACTTGCCGCGTTTCGGTATTCAGGGTATAATCGGGTTGGGTGCTCGCCAGGGGCGCGAGGTAGCTACGCTTCAAACACCCGGCATCGCGCGCAAAGTCGTGTCCCTTCCATCCCCACATCGAAGCCGACGCACGGCGGATACGGTAATAAACGGGCACCGATGGCAGACGCAATTTGTCCGAGCTCGCCTTTATATCCATGTGGCACATAGTGTCCCCGTTGGCAGCAAGTATCGGGCAGTTCTTCGCCAAGTATTCCACATTTGCATCCACCGTTTCGTACTCTGTTGCCACATGACCTGTCCAACTCTCCCTGCTCTCGTCCACAAATACATAGTTGGATTTATCAATGCCGCGCTCCATAGGCACCACATCAATGGTCTGGGCATCGCTGAAATCGCTGCTGAGCGCACGCTGGATCTCGAAATAGTCGCCTTCCACCAGATCAGGCAGATTCGGGTTCTTTACCTGCCATCGCAGCACGTTGTTGCCTGTATAGGTGTCAGTGGAGTCTTTCTCTTCCGTCACCGCAAAATCGTATATGCGGTGGTAGGCTGGTATCGTCACCGCGTTCGTTGTCTGCTCTATCATCTCCACGCTCGGTGTCTTGTGGCGATAGACGTTGAAGAACGCCTTGAAGCCCGGTTGCAAGGTGTCGGTCGTCGGTACGTAGATATTATCCGCACGCTTGTCGGTCTTGTAGATGTTCGGGTTGAACGACGTGTGGTAGTCCGTCAGGTCATGATAGACCACATACGGTACCGCCGCACAACCGTAGCCGGACAGCGACGCCTCTTTCGAGGTGTAGAACACCGGCTCATACAGCTGCGGATCGGTCATCAGATTCGCACCTTTGAAGTCGCCAAAATCCCATTTCTTGCGATAATAGACACTGTTTGCAGAGCTCTGGCATATCTTGATGATCGCATGGACGGAGAAAGGCTGATCGTCCAGCGAACTGGGCGGATACCAGTCTATCTCCAGCCAGGTCACGTAGTCCTTGTCGTTCTCCACTTCCTTGGTCTTGGTCACGTCGTAGGAGTGCTTTTTATCGTCCTGCGGCACAACCGCACGCGTACCGTTGTAGATGTTCGTAACCTCCACGATACCCGATTTCGCCTTGACGCTCACCGTACCGTAGGTGATGTTGTCGTCGTTGTTGTTGCCGTAGCGGTCGGCATTGATCTCGAAGATAGTGTACGCACTACCGCTTTTGTCCAAGTAGTAGAACTCCGAGATCTCGCCGTCTATCGAACCTACAAAATAGTTGTACGTACCGCGCGAATATACCGGCACCTTGAAGTGGAGGGCATCCACGCCTTTTACATACACACTGTAGTGATCCTTTTGCTCCAAGTAGTCATTACCGTAGGCGTACGCCTTGTTTGATACCAGCAGATTTGCACATATCACCATCGCTGCTATCGTCAGCAATCGGCTTAGCGTGTGAGATTGGGTCGTTGTCATAACGATTTGAATTTAATTATTTGCAAGCATACGAGGGTATCAGCCTCGTATGCCTAAATGGCGGACCGCTCGATTAATTTAGCACTTGACCGATCGGATTACCCTGCGGAATATGGGTGTTGGCGTTGATCCAGTTACCCCATCCGGTACGTTTGTGGAAGCGCGAATATTCATACGCATCCTTGTAGGTATAGTTGTAGGTGCCCACTTTCTGCGCATAGGTCTCTTTGTCCATCATAAATAGCGAGAGCGTGAATTCAGAGAGCGGTGCTTGCGGGTTGTACAGGATGCTTCGACGGCTGATCCATATCTTGTCAAACGCCGTCTTCAGGTCGGCGGCAATCGCTTGAAGTTGGGCATCGTTGGTGGCTTTAGCCAGTTGGTTTGCATAGTCTAGGACATCGAAGAACGCGTGGATATTGGTCACCCGATAGGTCTTGTCAAACGCCTGATCTATCGCGGCCTGTTGGGTCGGATAGAGCTCCACCAAACGGTTGCTCAAACGCGTGAAGACAGGCTCTAACGCTGCAAACTCCGAGGTCTTGATGAAATTGAAATCACCGTTCGCCTGCGCCTCCTGATAGCCTTGCTCCCAGCCGGGTATATCCGTCAAAGCGGCTTTTCCTGCCTGCTCGAAGTCCGTTTCGGCATAGAGGGCTTTCACCAGATTCTCAATCATCACACCATCACTGAACAGCGCGTGCATCGAACTGAACAGGTAGTCCGACTTGTCGTATATCTCGTCCAGTGTTTCCAAGTTTCCGATCAGACAGTTGTGGAAGAAGATGGCTTTGAAGTGCGGCACCTTCGATTTGCTGATAGCTTCGCCCAGTTCGTACATACTCATTCCTTCTCCGTGCTGGTCACCCGGTTTGGTCGGATGCCACTCGTCATACACCACTCCCTGCCGTGCTTTCTTCTGACCGTCACGCAGTTCTTTGGGATAGTCTGTGGATGGATCGAAGCCGCCACCGTGTCCCCAGATGAGCAGAATATAGTTCTCGGCAGGCATATCTTTGACCATCTCATCAATGGTGATAGTCAGCAGTTCAGGATCATAAAGCTCATAGTCCTCCCAGCCGCTGGTGGCCGCCGTATAACGCAGCGAGTCAAGGTTGGTCTCGGAGGTCAACTCAAATTCCAGCAAATTACCCGGGTCAGCATACTTCTGCGGAATAGCCTCGGACTTCTTGCCGTATTTGTAGAAGAATCCCAAGCGTACCTCGTCGCTCTTCATCAGCGGCTTGGCGCGCTCCCATAAGGCTTCGATATAACAATCCATACTACCGCCCGCGTTGCCATATACGAGGATAGTGTAACGGGCTTTCTTTTCCGTAGGTTGTGGATCAGTGCCTTTGCAGGCATTCATGCCCAGTAGCAGTACCAGCATCGGCAGCATTGCCATGCATAAAACTTTAATCTGTTTCATTACAAATGATTTTTTTGACTATTAACTTATTGTTTTTTGCTTACTATACATACACACGCACAAAAGCACGCACTTGCGCGCAATAAATTTTAGATTAATATAAATCGCCACAAAGTTACAAAAAATTATTGATATTTGCAAGCCGAAGAATAAAAAAGTTACAGAAAATGCAAAATTGTGCAAAAAAAATGCATAAAAAAGTGTCACGTGACGTCTTGTTGGTACATTGGCTTATATTTTCTATTATTTCCGAATGACATTCGGATATACGTCAAACCCATTCCAATCACGTCCCAAACACGGTGCATAGTCGAGCCAATCCTAGACTTTACTCCCACCCACAAGCCAATCACACCCCAACCACAGCCTAATAGTTTAACCACATTTAACCTTTTAACAATTTAACCACAAAGGAGGCGCACGACATTGAGCGCGTGTGCTATCATCCGGAGGAGTTTACCGAGGATGATATTGCCCAAGCGCGAGGCTGGGATAGGATAACACAAAAGAGCGACCGAAGTCGCTCTTTTGTGTAGGGATAGTCGGGTTACGGCTTACTCGATGATTCCGAAGTTGCGTCCCGGAGCTAACTGGGCACTTCCTTCCGGTTGCTCGCCCGGCGTAACAGACGTAACACCACAAACATAGATCCGGGCTGAGAGCAGCTGAACTGCTGTGACGGGTTTACTATACTTTTTCATAATCATAGGATTTACAAATTATACATTATTGTACACGTACGCCTTGTGCATTGAACAACATTCCGTCACGGATGATTAAGAGTTGTCCGTTGAGGATGAATTTTTGTGCGCCGGTCTCGCTCTCTATCTCGCCCAAAGCAGTTGCCACTTCAGGAATAGGACGGAACGGGAAGCCGCGACGGGCAATCACACCTGCAGATTGCGATTCGGCAGGAATCTCCACATAAGCTTTTCCGGCTTTGTTCTCAAACGAACCTACACCTTGTGCAGTACCCGTGCCGTATGGCCAGTAGAAGCCAACCTGGTTCTCCGTGTCATAGGAGAGCACAAAGTGTACCAATTCATTGTCAATCTCTTGATCTACAGTAGACCCCTTCAGCAGGTTGCTTGCCGGAGCATCCATCCAGCGACCATCACCCTCATAGAACGAATAGTTACCTTGCGGAGCATGGAGCAGAACACCGGTGTTTGCCGGAATGCGATAGATACGATCCATCGTCAACTTGATTCCCTCAATACCTGAAATAACATATGCCTCCACTTCTTCCGGTACATCGAAGGCCGTTGCGCTATAGAGCGTTGCATACTCATATTGAGAGATAGTCACATCCGTAGAACTCGTTGCCGGATAAGCGATACTCAATTCACCCGTCGAGAGCGTGTAACGGAAGGTATATGTACCTGCCTTGAAGGAGTATACTTTTGCTTCGTCCCCATCAACAATCAACGGCACGTCCGTACACCAATAATACTTGAAGTCATAGTTTGCGCCCAGCCAAGCATCATTATAAACGAGTTTGAAGGAGTACGTTGCTTCTTCTTCCAATGCAACCTCCAATGTAGCAACATCACCACTGACAGAGAACTTGTAATTCGGGTCAGCAGCTGCCCAGTTGTTGAGTTCATCGCTTGAGAGATAGATATTGGTCGGTATCGGCATTGCTTCGCCATCCGGATAAGTAACGGTCAATTCACGTGTGCTGAGATTCAGCGTGAAGATATAGTCGCCTGCAGCATACGGGATCATACCGATGTTATTTCCATTCTCATTGGCTATCGTCACCGTATTATGATCCTTGTCTAGAGTCACTGTACCCTCACAACTACGCCATTCGCCGTTCTCTTTCAGTTTGAAAGTGATATTGCTATATTCGGTGATATTTACCGTTGTCGAAGCTTCGGTAGCATCGCCTGTTGCTTTCATGAAGCGGTAGTCTGTCGATCCCCACCCCACTAATGAACCAACGAGATAGAATTCTGTTGTGAGATCTACATATGTATCCCAAGTGTAGGATGCACCGTCGGCGGCTACCTTGACGCAGTTCTTACCTATTCCGGGAACGGTGAAAGGCTGAGCAGCCCAACCATTTTTCTCCGTTTTGATGAAGGACGCTTCCATAGTAGTCCATGTGACATTAGTAGTAAAGGTAACGGCCTTTATGGTTCCTGCGCCAGCGGCATCGTAATCCATACCTACTTGGTCAACTTTCGGATAGTTAACGCCCTTTGCGTCGCCATCTACCGCACTGAAGTCCACATATATAGTAGATCCATTAGTAAAAGTATACGATTGATAAACCACTACTGCGCTCTCGTCAGAGGCAACCGGTTCGCCTGTGTTGTATTCAAGCGCTTCTACTTTTACTACATATTCGCCATTTGTATTGAAATTATAATTTGCATTGATAGCATCACCATAACTACCGTTCTTCTCTTTGATATAGAAGCGATAAGTCGGGTTATCAATGCCGGAAGAGGTAACACAATTTGCTAAATTAATTACTGAACTCTTGAGGATTTGTGATGCCAAACTGTTAAATGTCACACTCTGCGCAGGAATAGCAGGATAGCCAATCTCCAATGTGTTCGTTGCGTAGGTCCAAGTGAAAGTGTAATCACCGTTTCTATCGGCATTGAACGTACAATTGCCACTGCCGGCTACGACTGCGTGAGAATTGTCATCACGAGTGAAAGCAGAACCGTTAGAAGTCCACGTACCGTCGATCTTTACACCAAACTCATAGCTGCCTTTCGACACACCTGTCAGCGTCAAACTTGCCGTTTCTTCATTTCCTGCAAGCGCAAAATTATCTGAAGCAGCCCAAGACGGGTTTGTAATGTTGCTGTGCAGTTGAATGGTAGGAATAACGACTACCGCTTCCTCCAACTCTGCCGTAGCGGAAACAGTGAGAGTTGCCGGATTGAAAGTGATAGTGATGGTATAGTTTCCGGATTCAGGAATAGTAAGCGAATAGTTATCTCCCGGCCAAGCGTTAGTCCATGCATGATTAGCACACGCTTTAAAAGTTACACTACCGGCGGATAATGCCACACCCGATTTCTCGAACTTATACGTGCCATCACTCTGCAAGGTCATGTCGTTAGCTGTAGCTGTAGGAGCCCATGTACTTCCAAATAAGGTAGAGTTATCTCCGGCAACCGTCATCGAGGAAATCGCCATCGCATTCACTGCATTTCCGCTGGTATTATAGGTAATAATCAGATATTGCGAGCCTGCTGGTATGTTGAAGCCATAATTGCTTCCCGGATAAGCAGTCGTCCATGCATGATCCTTGCAGACCTTAAAACTAATAGCTGTTTGGGATGCAAAATTATCCTTCTTTGCAAACACATACAGTCCGTTTGAAAGCCTCATGTCGTTAGTTTCAAGTCCAGGATTCCATGTTTCGTCAAATACCGATGCCGGTTCGCCGGCAGGGGTGTACGTAACCGCCTTCACCATCAGGCTGCCAAAGAGAATTAAGGTTGTGATGATAATAAAAATCTTCTTCATGTTCATTAGATTTTCGGTTAATATTATTGGTTATTTGCTATTTGCGCACAAAATCCGCAACAAAGATACAAATTTTTCCTAATATATGCAAGAAAAAAGCCAAAATTTTACGAAATTTGTTCCTTTTTGTTTGATTTTACGCCTTTTTCGGGACGAAAAGCTAACTTTTTGGGGAAATTTTCTTCTTAATATATCTGCTTTTGACGATTTCGTACGAGTTGCAAGTCAGGAGTCAGCACATCCGCGCCCTGCGAACGCCTCGCGTAACGCAATAGCCGGCACACATTGACCGCTTGCGTAAAAACCATGTAAGAAAAGAATCTTGGGGCGCAATATGATTCTGTCGGTTTCCATTTGCGAGTGCATATTATTTGCAAAAATTGCGCAATAATGTAATAAATGTAACGTAAATAAGGAATATGCGCAAAACTTACTGCCAGCGGAAAGTCTCGATCAGGTGATGGATGTCACGGCGGAGGACATCGTTGACGGGAGCCAGGGAGTCGGCGTTGGGGATGTTGTTGTAGTATAATGCAGCCCGGAAGAAGTGGCGGGTGGAGTCAGTCAGGAAGAACTGCACGGGCGAGGCAGTATTACCCTCAAGGTCGTAATAGACGCCATAGACACGAGCGTCGGGGTTGCTGAATCCCTGTTCGGGTATGGCGTCCGCCTTGATGGCGTGGTCGAAGACCATACGGATGCTCTCGTCGGTGAGATGACCAAGATTGTTCATTGACTTGGGGTTCTTCCGATCTGCTGACGCCGTATGGATGGGCTTGTAGCTGCAATGTATGCGTGCGTTGAGTGTTGGATAGACAATATCCAGCCAGAACTGTTCACCCTCGTCGGGTTTGGTGACCGCAGCGGCGTTGTCCACACGTGTGTCCAGAGTGGCTATATCGGCGTACTCGAAGCGGTAGGGATAACCCGGGAGTGTAGCGGGCTGGTAGGCGTAGTCGGGGATGTCGATACGGAAATAACCGTACGGCAACGGCTGCGAGGGACGGGAGCAGGAGAGAAGGGCGAGAGCCACAACAACGAGCAATATGGATTTTTTAGTCAACAACTATCAACAACTTAATATTTGCGATGATTTTTCGGTGCAAAGATACGACTTTTTAATGAAAAATGCAAATATTTCGGAATATTTCGAACTATTTTGCGCAATTATTTGCATAATTGAAAAATTATTTGTAACTTTGTGCGCAGAATGGACTAAATGGATTAAGGAATAGGGATTAAAGACTAAAATGTGTTCGACTGGTGTAACTCGTCTTTACTCCTTCAGTGAAACGGTCTTTACTCCTTACTCAAAAAATCACAAAGTATAACATGACAAACATAGACAAGTTAGCGCGTGAGCGGAACTTCTGCGTGATTATGGCAGGAGGTGTGGGCAGTCGATTCTGGCCGGAGAGCCGGAACAGCCGTCCGAAACAGTTCTTGGACTTCTTCGGTACAGGGCAAAGTCTGCTGCAGATGACGGTGAGCCGATTCCGTGAACTCGTTCCGATGGAGAACATCCTGATCGTGACGAACGTACTGTACAAGGACATGATGCTGGAGCAGTTGCCCGAGCTCAAACCCGAGCAGATTCTGTGCGAACCGGCACGCAGGAACACCGCGCCGTGCGTAGCATACGCCATCTCGCATATATCCGGGATCATGGGTAGGCGTATGGGGATAAAGAGCATCGCCGATGTGGACTGGAACGCCCCGGAGAGCCATGCGAACATCATCGTGGCGCCGAGCGACCACCTGATACTGCGTGAGGACAAGTTTATTGACACGCTGAAGGTCGGCCTGCAGCATATCAGCGAGCACGACAGTCTGCTGACGCTTGGCATGCGTCCCACACGGCCGGAGACAGGCTACGGGTACATTCAGTTGGACAGCCCGGAAGGCAAACGGGAGAATGCCGTGCTGCCGGTGAAGACATTCACGGAGAAGCCTAATCTTGAGCTGGCGAAAGTGTTCTACGAGAGCGGGGAGTTCCTGTGGAATAGTGGCATCTTCCTTTGGAATCTGCGCGCTATCCGGAAGGCTTTCCGCACACACCAGCCGACGATAGCCGATGTGTTCAAGAAAGGCGACGAAGTGATGAGCACGCCTGCAGAGGAAGCGTTCATCCAGGAGATGTTCCCCACCTGCCCGAACATCAGTCTGGACTACGGCATACTGGAGAAAGCCGCCGATGTGCGGGTGATCTATGCGGACTTCGGCTGGAGCGATCTGGGTACGTGGGGATCACTGTACGACCTCGGACTGAAGGATGAGCACCGGAACGTGGCGCTGCACGGTAACACACTGTTCTACGAGAGCAACGGGAACGTGGTTACCCTGCCGGAAGGCAACCTCGCCGTGATAGAGGGGCTGAAAGACATGATCGTGGCGCAGAACGGAAACGTGCTGCTGATCTGCCGGAAAGAGAACGAACAGTCGATACGGCAGATTGTTGCGGAAGTTGAAAACAAGTTCCCAAGTAAATACACCTAAAAACACAATATATGAGTTACTTAAATTTTGACAAGACCTTGCTCGTCAACCTCGAGCGAAGTTTGAGTAAGGAGCTGCTGCTGACCAACCGTGCAGGAGCGTATTGTGCATCGACCCTTGTGGGTTGCAATACGCGTAAGTACCACGGTCAGTTGGTAGTGCCGGTAGGAGAACACAACTATGTGCTCCTTTCCTCGCTGGACGAGACGATCATCCAGCACGGTGCAGCCTTCAACCTTGGGTTGCACGAGTATGGCGAGAACCAGTTCTCGCCCAACGGACACAAGTACATCCGTGAGTTCGACTGCATCACGATCAGTAAGACCACGTACCGCGTGGGCGGAGTGGTGCTGACGAAAGAGCACATGCTGGTGAGCTTCGAGCCGCGAATCCTCGTGCGCTACACACTGCTTGACTCGGGCGCCTCGACCACGATGCGTTTCAAGCCGTTCCTCGCGTTCCGCGACATCAACTCGCTGACGCACGCCAACAACATGGCTAACACGAACATGGACGAGATACCCAACGGCCGCGTATGCCAACTCTACGACAGCCTGCCGAAATTGTACATGCAGTTCAACAAACAGGTGACGTATGTGCACGATCCACACTGGTACGAAGGCATCCGCTACCGCAAGGAGAAAGAGCGCGGATTTGAGTACAAAGAGGATCAGATGGTACCGGGTTACTTCGAGGTACAGATGCGCAAGGGCGAGTCAATCATCTTCAGTGCCGGCATAAGCGAGCTCAAGCCTGCCGGACTCAAGCAGCTCTGGGAGAAAGAGTCGGAGCGCCGCATGGCGAAGAACGATATGTACTCATGGCTTAAGAACTCCGCCTCGCAGTTCTACAAACGCGAGGGTGACAAGTGCTATCTGCTGCCGGGTTATCCGTGGTACGCACCGAACGCACGCGCCGAGTTCTTCGCAGTGTGCGCATGTACGATGGGCATCAACCGTCCGGAGTACTGGGATGTGATCATGAACAAGACAGCCGTACCCGAGGTACGCGCGTTCCTGGACGGACAGCGCGACGGTCTGCACATGGCAGATATGGGTGAGCCGGACAGCCTGCTGTGGTTCGTGTATGCTATTCAGGAATATACGAAGTACGCCGACATCCGGGATGTGGCAGCACAGTACGGCGACCTGATACAGGATATCATCGCTTTCTACCGCAAGGGCAACCATCCGACCGCACGTCTGCACCACAACGGCCTACTGTGGGTAGAGGGTCGCGACAAACCCGCCACATGGATGAACGCCGTGGAGAACGGTCGCCCTATCACTCCGCGTACGGGCTATGTAGTGGAGATCAACGCATACTGGTTCAACGCTATGTGCTTCGCTACCGAACTGCTGAAGGCACAAGGCAAGGAGCACCTGGCAGAACTGATGGAGTATCAGTCAGAACTGACGCGCGACGCGTTCGTTCGTACGTTCTGGAACGGGCTGTACCTGAACGATTACGTGATAGACAACTACCAGGACAAGGAGGTTCGTCCGAACCAGATTTGGGCAGTATCGCTGCCTTTCTCGCCGCTTGACAGACGCCAGCAGAAAGCTATCGTGGATATATGCACGAAGGAGCTGTACACACCTAAGGGTCTGCGTACCCTGTCACCGAAAAGCGGTAACTACCGTCCGGTATATATCGGTGGTCAGTTGGAGCGCGATCGGAACTTCCACAACGGCCCCGTTTGGCCATCGACGCTGTCGGCTTACGGCAAAGCATACCTGCGCGTATATCAGCACAGCGGCGAGAGTTTCATGCGCCGGCTGCTGGTAGGCTTTGAGGCAGAGATGAGCGAGCTGTGCGTAGGTACCCTCAACGAACTATACGATGGCAACCCGCCGTACAAAGGACACGGAGGTATGAGTTACGCACCGAGCGTAGCCGCTGCTCTGACGGTATTTAACGAACTGCGTGCCATGGAGAAATCCAACGCAGAGAATAACGAACAAAAATAGGAGGCACGAGATATGAAAGCATTAATGTTCGGTTGGGAGTTTCCCCCTCATATCCTTGGAGGTTTAGGTACAGCCAGTTACGGTCTGACCCGCGGCATGGCTCAGCAGGAAGACATGCATATCACCTTCGTTATCCCCAAGCCATGGGGTGACGAGGATCAGTCGTTCCTGCGCATCATCGGTGCGAACAGTGTTCCGGTCGTATGGAAGGATGTGGATTACAACTACGTCCGTCAGCGTATGGAAGGCAGGATGTCGCCCGAAGAGTTCTATAACCTGCGTAACGGCATCCACTACGACTTCACACGTATCGGTACAGACGATCTGGGTTGCATCGGTTTCTCCGGTCGTTACCCCGACAACCTGCTGGAGGAGATCAGCAACTACGAGGCAGTGGCATCGGTGCTGGCGCACTCGCTGGACTTCGATATCATCCACTCGCATGACTGGCTGACCTACCCTGCAGGTGTGTTTGCCAAGCATATCAGCGGCAAACCGTTGGTGATCCACGTGCACGCTACGGACTTCGATCGCTCGCGCGGAAATGTTAACCCGACAGTGTTCTCGATTGAGAAACGCGGTATGGAGGAAGCAGACCACATCATGTGCGTAAGTAACTTGACGCGGAATACAGTGATTGAGAAATACGGTATCCCAGCATACAAGGTTTCGACGGTTCACAACGCCGTAGAGCCGCTGCCTAATCCCGAAGAGTTCGTTAAGCACCCGCGGAAAGACAAACTTGTGACGTTCCTCGGACGAATCACGATGCAGAAAGGTCCGGAGTTCTTCGTGGAAGCTGCAGCCCGCGTGCTCGCCAAGACCGACGGCGTACGCTTCGTGATGGCGGGTTCGGGTGACAAGATGCAGGAGATGATCGATCTTGTAGCCAAACGCGGTATAGCCGACAAGTTCCACTTCCCGGGCTTCATGCGCGGCAAACAAGTACAGGAGATGCTCTGCGAGAGTGACGTATATATCATGCCGTCTGTGAGCGAGCCGTTCGGTATATCGCCGTTGGAGGCTATGCAGGTAGGCTGTCCGTCAATTATCTCGCATCAGTCAGGCTGTGCAGAGATCCTGCAGCACGCTATCAAGACCGACTACTGGGACATCGACGCCATGGCGGATGCTATCTATGCTATAGTGAAGTATCCGGCTATGTACAAGTCACTGAGCGAACTCGGTCGCGACGAGGTGAACAACATCAAGTGGTACGACGCCGGACTGAAGGTGCGTCGCATCTATGACGGTGTAATCAATCATACAATTTAATTAACTTGTTAAAATTTTTGCCTTATGAAAAATATATGTTTTTGCTTCCAGATGCACGCACCGTTCCGCATGAAACGCTATCGTTTCTTTGATATAGGTGCTGACCACTACTACTACGAGGATATGCAGAGTGAGGATCAGGTTCAGTACCTGGCTTCTACCTCGTACCTGCCCCTGTGCCAGACGCTGCAAGAGATGATCCGTCTGAGCCATGGAAAGTTCCACTGCGCGTTTGCTATCTCGGGCGAGATGCTGGAGATGTTCGAGCAGTTTGTGCCGGAGATGATTGACAGCCTCAAGGCGCTGGCTGACACGAAGTGCGTGGAGTTTGTAACGATGCCGTACGCCTACTCGCTGGCTTCGCAGTACGACGCTAACGAGTTTGCCGCTCAGGTTAAGCAGCACGCTGACAAGATCAACGAACTCTTCGGACAGAAGTCCACAACACTGGCAAACACCGAGTTGCTGTTTGACGACGAGTTGGCATTCAAGGCGCAGAAACTTGGTTTCAAGACCTGCATGACCGAGGGTTCGAAACACCTGCTGTCATGGAAGTCGCCGAACTACGTTTATTCGGCAGCCGCTGCACCGAAGATGAAACTGCTGCTGCGTAATGCGCAGGTTTCCGACTCGCTGGCTTTCCTGTTCTCTGACAGTTCATGGCCTGGCTACCCAATGGATGCCGAGAAATTCACACAACAGATCATCGATCTGCCGAAGGAGGAAGATCTGGTGAACATCTGGCTGGGCGCTGAGACGTTTGGCATCCGTCAGCAAGCTGCTACGGGTATCTTCGAATTCCTGAAGGCTATTCCATATTTCGCACTGGAGAAAGAGATAGGATTTATGACTCCGTCGGAGGCTGGCAAGAAAGCTGCTGTGGACAGTCTGGCAGTACCGTTTGCCAACACATGGTGCGGTGAGGCGAAAGACCTTGCACCGTTCGTTGGCAACGATCTGCAGCAAGAGGCACTGAACAAACTGTATGCAGTAGCCGAGCGCGTACATCTGTGCCAGGACAAGAACCTGCAACGCGACTGGCTGCATCTGCAGGTTGCGGACAACTTCCTGTACATGAACCACATCAATGCCGGCAATACACACTACGAGTCGGCTTACGATGCGTTCATCAACTACATGAATATCCTCTCGGACTTCCTGCAGAGAGTGGAAGAGCAGTATCCGACAACGATTGAGAACGAAGAGTTGAACGGTCTGCTGAAGACCATCAACAACCAGAACCAAGAGATCGAGGAGCTGCAAGAGGAGATCAAGAAGTTGCGCGCTCGTAAAGCGAAAGCGTAATCGACCCTCACGTGCAGATGCACTTGAATGGCTAAACGGTTAACCATCATAACGTGTATCTTACTGATTGCCACCACGGTGGCAGGTAAGGAGAAAATGCCAACGCCCGCCCTGCGGACGTGGCATTTCTCTCCTATGCTTGTCACTCCGGACACCTTGTATGACATACCGGATACGCTGACGATGAACTACCCGATGCAGACGGTCATCAACGACTACAGCATAGCCAGTGCCTATAACGGCAACCTCATCTCGCCTATACAGCCAAAGATATACTTCGACAGGCGAGCTTATACAGACAACATCTTTGTACACGCCTACTCACCTTACCTCATAACGCCGGACAAGACGCGGTTCTTCCGAACGAATCTGCCGTTCTCGACTATCTCGTACAGGAAAGGATTTAAGACCTACCGCGAGGAGAATGACCTTGAGGTGTTGTTGACAGGCAATATCCGCGAAGACCTGAATATCGGAGGGCAAATTAACTACATCAATTCAATCGGTCGCTATGCCTTTCAGGAGGCGAAGATGGTTAACGGTGATGTGTTTCTCTCCTACAGCGGCGAGAATTACGCCATTCACGGTGCGTTCGATTTCTCCAAACTGTCGAACTTTGAGAATGGCGGCATAGTCAACCCCGAAGATCTGGGCGGCGCACTCAACGCTGAAGATATAGACGTCAACCTGCAAGCGATGTCCGGCGTGCGGTATCTGGCGGGTTACGTCAACCACTCGTACACGTTTAAGAACGCGGATAGTGTTCCGCTCTTCACTATCCGTCACGCCTTTGATATACAGGAGGCAACCAAGCGGTATATAGAGAAGACTGCTGATCAGGGATTCTACGCATATAATTATAAGACGGATAGCGCGCGCACCGGCACGCGCGATACAGCGAATGTGCTGAGCATCAGCAACACGCTGAACGTGACGTTCCACGAGGAGTTTAACCGTGTGATGCGATTCGGTTTTGATGTGTTTGCACGCAATGAATGTGAGCGCTACACCTTGCAAGACGATACCCTTGGCACATCACGATTGTGGGTGAACAATACTTTTGTGGGGGGTGCGATATATATGCGGCAAGCGAAACATGTACACTACGACTTCAACGGAGAAGTATGTGTCATTGGGTACAAGATTGGCGAGTTCCAAGTGAACGGTCACGTGGATGCAGGATTCCGGCTGGGTAAGGACAGTCTGACGCTCAGCGCCAAGGCGTATATCCGCAACCAAACTCCCTCGTACTACCTGCAACACTACTCGTCGAACCATTTTAAGTGGGATAATACATTCGGCAAAACCTACCGCTTCTATGTGGGTGGCACAGTGGCGTATCCGACCCAATGGGTTAAGCCGGCGGTGGATGTCAGTTTTGAGAACATCACACGGATGATCTACTTCGACGACAACTGGCTACCGCAGCAGCATAACGGCAGCGTGCAGGTCATAGCCGTCAATGCGCATGTGGACCTCACTACGCCGTGGGTAAACTGGGAGAACAATGTCGTTTGGCAACACTCGACGAATGCCATCCTGCCGCTGCCGGATATAGCACTGTACAGCAACCTCTACTACCACGGCTGCTGGTTTCGCGCACTGGATGCCCAGTTCGGAGCAAACGTGCGATACCACACGGCGTATTACGCACCGCTGCTCTGCCCGGCTACCTCGCAGTTTGGCACACAGAACACGGTCTTGGTGGGTAACTACCCGATTATCAATGTGTATGCGAACTTCTATGTCCGGCTGATCAGGCTGCGGTTCTTCTTTGAGTACCAGCATCTGAACGGACATTTTATGGACCCCAATTATTACTCGATGGCTCGCTATCCGCTTAACCCGCCGGTGTTCCGGGCTGGATTAGCATGGCACTTCTATAAATAATGGAATATGGAATATACAGCACGACTTAAAACAATTATTTCTTACGCCGGACAGGAAACGGTGCGTCTGGGTAATGCCAAGGTTAGTCCCGAACATCTGATGCTCGGTATATTGCGCATGGCGGAAGGAACAGCGTACAATATACTATCCAAGACGAGCATTAACTTCTCCGAACTCAAACATGTGTTAGACGATCATGTTCGTCAAGAACCGCCTGAACAGGTTGAGAACAACGCGATTCACCTCTCGCCTGCTGGTGAGCGGATTATCCGTCTGGTAGCCATCGAGCGCGACGCGTATGGCGTAGATGTGGCAGGATCGATACATCTGTTGCTGGCTATCCTACGCGAGCGGATTAATTTCGTGGCACAGACCTTGGAGAATGCCTATGGCATTACCTACGAAGTCATCGAAGAATTATATCCCAAGCCCGAACGGGTGATGGCGGACGGAACGGTGGAAGAAGAGTCGAAAGACAAAAGACAAAAGACAAAAGACAAAAGCAAATCCGATACACCAGCGCTGGATGCCTACGGTCGAGATCTGACGCGTCTGGCTATCGAGGGAAAATTGGATCCTGTAGTAGGTCGTGAGCAGGAGATAACCCGCGTGCTGCGCATCCTGTCACGACGCAGGAAGAACAACCCGATTCTGCTTGGTGATCCGGGTGTAGGTAAGTCGGCTATCGTGGAAGGCTTGGCAGAACGGCTGATAAAGACCGATATTCCGGAGATGCAGAACAAACGCATCATCAGTCTTGATCTGGCTGTGCTGGTGGCAGGTACAATGTACCGCGGGCAGTTTGAGGAGCGAATGAAGAACGTGCTGCAAGAACTACGCAAACATCCGGAGATAATCCTGTTTATCGACGAGATCCATACGCTCATGGGCGCAGGTAACGGTTCAGGCTCGCTGGATGCCGCAGGCATATTGAAGCCGGCATTGGCACGCGGAGAGGTGCAATGTATAGGCGCCACAACGCTTGCTGAGTACAAGAAAACCATTGAGAAAGACGGAGCATTGGAGCGCCGCTTCCAGAAGATTATTATTCCTCCCACAACAGCCGATGAGACGGTTGGTATATTGCAGCAGCTTGCACCGTACTACAGCGAATACCACCATGTGGAGTACTCGCCCGAGGCTATCGAGGCATGCGTGCGGCTGTCAGAGCGATATATCACCGACCGTGCGTTCCCCGATAAAGCCATTGACGTACTTGATGAAGCAGGAGCACTGCTGGCATCGAGGAGTCAGAATGCAGAGGTTACGGATGCTGATATAGCCGAGGTAGTAAGTATCATGTCCGGCGTGCCGGTGCAGCGGGTAGCTACAGCGGAGAGTCAGCGACTACGCGAACTCGATCGCGAGTTGCGTTCACGTGTCATCGGTCAGGATGAGGCTGTCAGTCAGGTGGTGAAAGCTATACGCCGTTCACGACTCGGTTTGGCAGACCCGAACAGACCCATCGGTTCGTTCTTCTTCCTGGGACCAACGGGTGTGGGAAAGACCTATCTGGCGCAGTGTTTGGCAGAGGAGATGTTCGGGTCGAAGGATGCACTCATCCGCTTCGACATGTCGGAGTACGGCGAGAAACACACCGCCTCGCTGATGGTGGGTGCGCCTCCGGGATACGTAGCACATGAGGAAGGCGGTCGACTAACCGAAGCCGTGCGGCGCAAACCGTACTCAATCATCCTGTTCGACGAGATAGAGAAAGCACATTCGGATATATTCAATGTGCTTCTGCAGATGTTGGATGAAGGCCGATTGACTGATCGTCAGGGACATACAGTGGATTTCCGCAACACGATCATCATCTTCACGTCGAATGTCGGTACGCGCCAGTTGGCAGAACAGGGTGCAGGTATAGGTTTTGAATCAACTACACCCGACGCCCGCACCTCGCAATCGATATTGACCAAGGCACTCAATCGTACGTTTCCGCCGGAGTTCGTCAACAGGTTGGATGCCGTGGTATTCTTCCACTCGCTCGGACGTGAGGCACTAGAACGCATCGTGGACATCGAACTCAGCGGACTGTTGGCACGCACTGCCGTTATGGGATATAACATCACCATCACTCCCGAGGTGCGCGAACAGATCATCAAAGAGGGTTCTGACCCGCGCTACGGTGCGCGTCCGCTGCGTCGGGCTATACAAACGCACGTAGAGGATGTGATTACAGAAGTGTTGCTTAATCAATCGATCGATATACCGATTACAGTATAGCACTTCACCGATAAAATAAACAACACATATAGCACAATTCCGAATTTCGGGCATACAAAATAAAAAAATCGCAAAGTATTTGCAAAATTGGAAAAATTGTCGTATATTTGCAGCCGTTTTTTAGAAGAGCATATTTGGAAAACTCTTCTATATATTTTACGAAACAGAAATAATGAGTAAAAATTTAGTAATTGTTGAGTCTCCGGCGAAAGCCAAAACGATTGAGAAGTTTTTAGGTGCCGACTACCATGTGCTGTCGTCACAAGGTCACATACGTGACATTGAGGGCACGGGTAAACGGAATATCGGTATCGATTTTGAACATGGTTATACTCCTAACTATGTGCTTGAGCCGAGTAAGATTCACCTGATTGACACCCTGCGCAAGGAAGCCGACAAAGCCGAGACGGTTTGGTTGGCATCCGATGAAGATCGCGAGGGGGAAGCCATAGCCTGGCATCTGAAAGAGGTGCTTCATCTTCAACCCGCCCACACGCACCGTATAGCGTTCCACGAGATAACCGAATCGGCTATCAAGGACGCAATAGCGCATCCGCGGGATATAGACTATAACCTTGTTAACGCCCAGCAGGCACGCCGCGTGCTCGATCGTATAGTAGGCTTTGAGCTCAGTCCCGTACTATGGCGCAAGGTGTCAGCCGGACTGAGTGCAGGTAGGGTGCAGTCGGTAGCTGTACGACTGATTGTAGAGCGTGAGAGGGAGATAGAGCAGTTCGAGCCGACAGCACAATACAAGGTATCGGCAGACTTCACAGGAAAAGATCAGCAAGGCACGAAAGTTACCCTTCATACCGAACTAAACCACCGCTTTGCTACGGAAGAGGACGCGCGTGCGTTCCTCATGAGTTGCTCAGACTCTACTTTTACCATCCAAAACATACAGAAACGCCCCGTCAAACGCACTCCGGCACCGCCTTTCACGACATCGTTGCTGCAACAGGAAGCAGCACGCAAACTGCATTTCCCGGTATCAAAAACAATGCGCTTGGCGCAGTCACTATACGAGGCAGGACAGATCACGTATATGCGTACGGACTCGGTAAACCTCTCCTCACTGGCTATCGGTACTGCGAAGAAACAGATCATCGAAACCTACGGTGCTGAGTACCACAAGACTCGCCAGTACCACACAACCAGCAAAGGTGCACAGGAAGCACATGAGGCCATCCGTCCGACATATATCAACCACGAGAAAGCCGGCAGCAACGAGGATGAGCGCAAACTCTACGACCTCATCCGCAAACGCGCCCTCGCCTCGCAGATGGCGGATGCTGAACTCGAGCAAACACGCATAGAGATCAGCACAGCAGATTCACCTTATCTGTTCGTTGCCAGCGGAGAAGTAGTTTTGTTCGACGGATTCATGCGTGCATATGTTCAATCAACGGACGATGATGTTGAGCAGGAGTCAGCAGGTCTGATGCCGGTCATGGACGAGGGCGCTGTGCTCAAACTCGACAAATGCGTCAGTCGCGAGAGTTTTACTGCAGCACCGCCGCGATACAACGAAGCTACACTGGTGAAAAAGATGGAAGAACTGGAGATAGGTCGTCCGTCAACCTACGCTACAATCATCGAGACCATACAAGCACGCGACTACGTGCAGCGTGGAAATGTGCCCGGGAAAAAACGCTCCTACACTACGCTGACGCTGAAGAACGGTGTCATCGGAGAAAAAAAACAGCAAGAGAATGTCGGCGCAGAGTCACAGCGCCTGTTTCCAACGGATCTGGGGCGCATAACCAACGACTTCCTCGTGGAAAACTTTCCGGCTATACTAAGTTACGACTTCACCGCCAAAGAGGAGCAGAACTTCGACCGCGTAGCCGAAGGCAAAGCCGATTGGACGAAGATCGTTGACAAGTTCTACAAGACCTTCCATCCACTCATCAGCCAAGTGCCGGCAGGTAAGATTGCCGGACGGTCACTCGGCGTTGATCCGAAGACAGGCGAGGAGGTGATAGTACGCATCACGAAGAACGGACCGTGCGTGCAGATAGGTAACACCGAAGGCGACAAGCCCCGCTTTGCATCGCTGCAGAAAGATCAGTCGATCTTCACCATTACACTGGACGATGCTTTGCAATTGTTTGCGCAAGCATTGCCTATCACATTGGGCGAACATAACGAGGAAGAGGTGGTGATAGCCGACGGCAAGTTCGGTCCATACGTGCGTATCGGAAAGACCTTTGCCTCGCTGCCTAAGGGTACTGATCCCTTCAGCATGACACTCGAAAATGCCGTTGCACTCGTCGAGCAGAAGCAAAATGCATCTCTACCTATTCATGACTGGGGAGAGATTAAGGTGCTACGCGGACGCTATGGCGCATATATCAAACAAGGCGAAACGAACTACCGCATACCTAAATCCACGGATGTGGAACACATGACTGAGCAAGATGCACGTGCACTCATAACTTCTGCTCCGGCAGAAGGAGAGCCGAAGAAACGTTTCATACGCAAACGCAGCAAGTAACTCCCATGGCACTCCATAATGAGATAGGTCACTTGGGCGAAGATGCCACATGCGAGTATCTGACTAAGCATGGCTACAAGATTGTGGAGCGGAACTGGCGACTTGGGAACATAGAGATAGACATCATCGCAGAGAATGCCGAGTACATCGTGTTTGTAGAGGTAAAAACGCGCACATCTACGTATGGTGATGTCAGCCCGGAACAATACGTGGATGAACACAAACGCCGGTTCATGATCGTTGCAGGAAATGCCTATATCAAGCATAACCGAATCAATAAGAATCTACGGTTTGATATATCGGGTATATTGTGGAACAGAGCAACAAACACGGCGGAAGAGATTCACTATTATGAGGACGCATTCCGCCCCAAACTACGAACGGTACATAACAACACGTATAACGGTCAATGGAAATGGCATCGCAGATGACCTACAGCATAAAAACTTATGGCTGACTTTGAATATGATATTATCGTTGTAGGCGCTGGTCACGCAGGTTGTGAAGCAGCTTCGGCTGCTGCACGGCTTGGAAGCAAGACTCTGCTCGTCACGATGGACATGAACACCATCGGGCAGATGAGTTGCAACCCTGCAGTAGGCGGAATAGCCAAAGGACAGATTGTCAGAGAAATAGACGCATTGGGAGGACAGATGGGTATCGTGACAGACAAGTCAGCTATTCAGTTTCGGATGCTCAATAAGAGCAAAGGGGCAGCCATGTGGAGTCCGCGCAGCCAAAGCGACCGCAAGCAGTTCATTCAGCAGTGGATCAGGCGTCTGACAGAAACAGACAATCTATATATCTGGCAAGACGAAGTTACTCGATTAATCATTGATAATCAAGGAAATAAACCTATTGTTGCCGGTGTTGAGACACGCCTTGGTGTGCAGTTCAAGGCACGTGCAGTCGTATTGACCAACGGCACGTTCTTATCGGGATTATTGCATTTTGGCAGGACGCAGATTGCCGGCGGTCGCATCGCAGAAAAGGCAAGTGTGGGTTTGACGGAACAACTGGTAGCTGCCGGATTCATTTCTCACCGTATGAAGACCGGCACTCCGGCACGATTGGATAAACGTAGCATCGACTTCTCTGCCATGCAAGAACAGCAAGGCGATGTGACGGAGGAGAAGTTCAGTTATCTACCCGACGTGAAGCGCGAACTCAAGCAGATGAGTTGCTTCATAACCTATACGAATCCCACCACACACGAGATCCTGCGCAAGGGATTACCTGACTCACCACTGTATAACGGACAGATCCAAAGCATCGGTCCGCGCTACTGCCCAAGTATAGAAACGAAGATCATCACCTTTGCAGACAAAGACCAACACCAACTCTTCCTCGAACCAGAGGGAGTAGATTCCAATGAGTATTATGTCAACGGATTCAGTTCGTCGATGCCGTGGCAGATACAGCTCGAAGCTCTGCACAGCGTACGCGGGTTAGAGCATTGCATAATGTATCGGCCGGGATATGCAATAGAATATGATTATTTCGATCCGACACAACTGCATGAGACACTGGAGACCAAACTGATCCGTAATCTGTTCTTTGCCGGACAGATCAACGGAACGACAGGTTACGAGGAAGCTGCAGGTCAAGGCATCGTAGCTGGCATCAATGCGCACCAGAACATTACTAACGGCAAGCCGTTTATCCTCTCGCGTGACGAGAGTTATATAGGTGTTCTGATTGATGACCTGACACACAAAGGCGTAGATGAACCCTACAGGATGTTCACTTCACGTGCCGAGTACAGGATTCTGCTACGACAGGATAATGCCGACGAACGTCTGACTACTCGTTCCCACGAATTAGGGTTGGCGGATACAGAGCGCTACCAATTATATACATCGAAACAGCAAGCCAAGCAACGGTTAACCGATTATCTGCAATCCACATCGAGTGCCAATCCCGCCTGCCGCGCTCTACTAGAGCAGAAAGGTTACGCCGGCAGTTCGGCTCACGGTTCGCTACAGGATATGCTTATGCGCCCGAACATCGAATTGCGCGACATTATCGCTATTGACAGCACGCTGCAAGAGATGGTTGCATCCCTACCCGACCGCAAAGACGAGATTATCGACAGCACGGAGGTGGATATCAAGTACAGCGGCTACATTGCCCGCGAACGCATGGCTGCCGACAAACTGCATCGGCTGGATGCCATCAAGATCCCTGCTGATTTCCGCTACAACGAGTTGCAATCGCTGTCCACCGAGGCGCGACAAAAACTCACTCGGCTGCAACCCAAAACTATCGGCGACGCCTCACGCATACCGGGCGTAAGTCCCAATGATGTTAGCGTGCTGCTCATACTGATGGGGAGGTAATTGTCGAAGGTTGCCGAACACGATGTTCCACGTGAAACAATTTGTATTATTATGACTATAGAACAACTGAAACAGGACGTACGTAACGTACCGGATTTCCCGAAGCCGGGAATTCAATTCAAGGACATCACGACCATCATTGACAAGCCGAAAGACTTGCGATTTATGTTGGAGAGTCTGGCCGACACATACCGCGACAAAGGTATTACAAAGGTGGTGGGCATTGAGTCGCGCGGGTTTATTATGGCACCGGCATTGGCCATAGCCATCGGTGCCGGGTTTGTGCCAATCCGCAAACACAACAAACTGCCGGCCGAAACAATTGCCGTAAGTTACGCCAAGGAGTATGGAGAAGACGTTATCCAGATCCACAAGGACGCACTCAGTCCTGACGATGTGGTGCTCATTCATGACGACATACTGGCTACCGGCGGATCGATGCTGGCAGCAGTAGAACTGGTACGCAAACTCGGCGTGAAGAAGATCTACGTCAACTGTCTGATCGAGCTGATTGGACTCAATGGTCGTGCATTTTTGGCAGATCATGATGTCGAGATCGACTGTCTGATGGGCATCGAGGTGGATGAATAATGGTGAATGGTTAAGGACGAATGACCAAAGGTGAACACATAGCATCCCTATTGCAACGCATACCGGAACAGCCGGGCGTATATCAGTACCTCAACCAAGAGGGAACGGTAATCTATGTGGGCAAGGCCAAGAACCTCAAGCGACGGGTAAGCAGTTACTTCAACAAAGATCAAGTATCTCTAAAGACGCGCCAACTGGTTGCGCACATAGCGGACATCAAATATGTGGTGGTGGGCAGCGAGCAGGATGCGTTTCTGCTGGAGAATAACCTGATCAAGCAATATCAGCCGCATTACAATATACTACTCAAAGACGGAAAGAGTTACCCGTACATCTGCATCAGCAAAGAAGCCTACCCGCGTATCTTCAAGACAAGGCAGAAAGACAAGCGTGGAGGCGAATATTTTGGTCCGTACAGTTTCTCATTTGCGGCAGATACGGTGCTTGAACTGATTCACAAACTCTACCCTCTACGCACCTGTAATACTCCCATGACACAGGATGGTGTCGAGAGGGGTAAATACAAGGTCTGCCTGAAGTACTATATCAAGAAGTGCTGCGGGATTTGTGAGCAACGCATCTCAACTGAGCAGTACAATGAGTATATCCAATCAGCTAAAAAGATTATCCGCGGTGACGCTCACGAGATAAGTCGGCAACTGCTGGAGCAGATGCAGCAGTTCGCATCCGATATGCGCTACGAAGAAGCAGAGCAAATCAAGCAGCAATACCTGCTCGTGGAGAAGTTCCGGTCAAAGACAGTAGTGGCAAACACAAGCATCAACGAACTGGATGTATTCGGATACGACGAACAGGATGATCAGATATACATCAGCATGCTGCATGTACATAACGGTAGTATCATACAAGGGCGCACGATGGAGTGTAAGCGCAAACTGGATGAGAGCCGCGAAGAGCTGTTGGCATACGGAATAACCGCCTTACGCGAGACGCTGGAGAGCAAGACAAAGGAGATTTTAGTACCGTTTATGCCGGACTATGTAGGCGAAGACATACGCATCAATATAGCCACAATCGGTGACAGGAAGAAATTACTGGAACTTGCTACACAGAACGTGCACCAATACAAAGCCGACAGATTGAAGCAAGCCGACAAACTCAATCCGGATCAACGGGCAATTCGCATACTAACCGAACTACAGAAACTTATCGGTTTGCCGGTGTTACCGATGACCATAGACGCATTCGACAACTCAAGCATACAAGGAACGAGTGCGGTATCAGCTTGTGTAGTGTTCAAGAAAGCCAAACCGAGCAAGGGCGACTACAAACGTTTTGAGATAAAAGAGGTGACTGGTCAAGACGACTACGCAACCATGCGCGAGGTTGTTAGAAGACGGTATCAACGGATGATTGATAACAATGAGGAGTTACCCAACCTCATCATAGCAGACGGCGGCATCGGACAAATGCATGCAATACGCGAGGCAGTCGAAGATCAGTTAGGATTGCATATTCCTATTGCCGGACTGAAAAAAGATGACAAACACAGGACACAAACCCTACTCTACGGATTCCCTCCGATGGAGTTTGGATTGCCGATAACGAGTGAGACCTTCCGACTGCTGACGCAGATACAAGATGAAGTACACCGGTTTGCCATCTCGTACCACAAAAAGAAGCGCAGCAAACTGCAAACAAGTAGCGAACTCGATGATATTCAAGGAGTTGGAGCAATTACGAAGCAAAAAATTCTACAACATTTCGGTTCAGTCAAACGCGCTGGTTTAGCGGAAAAGGACGAATGGGTCAATTTGCTCGGAAATAGCAGAGGCACAATGCTTTACGAGTATTTTCAAGCAAAAATAACTCACTGAGAATTGAATAAAAAGCACAAACATGCATACATACACAATAAAAAATGACGAAAATAAGGGTCTTTTGCTACTCAATGAGCAAGGCGAGCAGGTTAGTGCACTAGATATATTGAATGTGTACCCGGACGCACGCGTATATGCATTCGAGGGGCAGATGGGTGCAGGCAAAACCACATTCATCAAACAACTGTGTGAACAGATGGGGTCAGCAGATGTAGTGAACAGCCCGACCTTTGCCATCGTCAACGTATATGATGTGGAGCGACCATATAAAGGTGAGGTGTATCACTTCGACTGCTACCGACTGAAAGACATACGTGAAGCGATGGATTTCGGAGCAGAGGAATATCTCTACTCGGGTAATTATTGCTTCATCGAGTGGCCTGCATTGATTGAACCTCTCCTACCCGAGGACACAGTGTATGTGAAGATTGTTCCACAAGAGAACGGAGACAGGCTGTTGGTGATTTGAAAAAGTTATTGCTAATATGGATGATTCTATGCCTTCCGGTGCTGATGATGGCGCAGGAAGGAGTGGAACATGACAATATACTGGAATTGAAAGTCGGTTCGGGTTACCAGCTGGATAGTTACCTGAGTCCTTTGGGATACACGGGTCTGCAATACGGCATAGGCAACGAATGGTGGCAACCGTTTCGTCAGGATACACGGTTAGGCAAGACTGGCAGACTGGAGCATTGGGCACATGTAGGACGCTTGGATGTCTTCTTTATGGATTATATCAACTCAAGCCATTCGAACCTGTACCTAGGATTACAGCTGGCAGGCGGTTGGGGTGCGTTCTATGAATGGCGATGGTTTGACGAGCGCCTGCGAGTGCATGTCGGACCGTATCTAGAAGCAGGCTTCACGGTACGCGATCAAGCCAATAATTTCAACAAGATTGTCTCGTTCGATGTGGCGATAGATGCCATGGCGATGAGTGGTATCAGCTGGTCGTTTTACGGCAAGAAGACGAGTTACAGGCTCAGCTATATGATACGCACCAACCTCATCGGTTTCGACTATCTGCCCGAGTACTGGGAGTCGTACTATGAGATATACGAAGGAGTACGCGGCCAGGCACGGTGCTCAGGCCCGTGGAATCACAACACCCTCAAACACGAATTGGCACTGGACATGCAGTTTCCTCACTCAACATGGCGAGTGGGAGCAGAGCATGAGTATTTACGTTACGGAACAAATAATCTGCATTTCGTTCGCAACCAATTGAGTCTGGTTGTCGGCTGCAGGTGGAAATACCGCATTCACGCAAACGCACGCTTATGAAATTACCACATTTCGTCATAGGAATCTTGACAGCAACGGCTATGCTGTGTTCCTGCCGCTATAAAGAAGAGATGTCTTTCTCATTGGATCCTGTGAAGAACATCGAAGCGCTGTGGCAGATTATTGATACCAAATACTGCTACATTGATGACAAGGGAATTGATTGGCAAGCTATACATGACGAATATGTGAACAAAGCTACCCTATTGCAAAAAGGTGATCAGATTGCACTTTTCGACCTGTGTGCAAGCATGTTGGATTCGCTCCGCGACGGTCATGTGAACCTTTACTCGAATTTTGATATCAGTTACAATACGGCTTGGTATGATAGTTTTCCTGATAACTTCGACTCTAACCTGCAAAAACTATATCTGCACGATTACCGTATGGTCGGAGGACTGTACTACTGCACGATAGATAACGGGCAAATCGGATACATCTATTACCCCAGCTTTTCAAACAGTTTTGGCTCAAGCAATCTGTACTGGATTTTTTGGGCATTCAAGGATTGCAAGGGAATCATTATTGATGTGCGTAACAACGGCGGCGGCGAAATAACCAATGCATATCATCTGGCTGAACCGTTCTTCACAAGCAACCGAATTATCGGATACTGGCACCACAAGACAGGACCGGAACATAACGCATTCTCATCATTGGAACCCATGAAGTTAGAAACATTGTGGAACCCATGGCTCAAACCGGTGGTCGTGTTGTGTAACCGGCGCAGTTATTCTGCCGCCAACTTTTTCGTGAGCATGATGCGTTATGCAGATAATTCTATTATTGTCGGCGGAGTGAGCGGCGGGGGCGGAGGTATGCCGATGAGTTACGAGATGCCCTGTGGATGGATGGTGCGCTTCTCAAGCGTACGCATGTATGACCGCGATAAGAATGACATAGAACAAGGCATCGAGCCGGATGTACTCGTCACCATCCAAAGTACCGATAAAGATGATATAATCGAAAAGGCTATTGAATTGATAAACAACGAATAAAACACAAACTGATATGATAGAAGTCAAGGACATTTACAAGTCATTCGGCGAGTTGAAGGTGCTACAAGGCATTTCATTGACTATTCAAAAAGGTGAGATAGTATCTATTATCGGTAAATCCGGTGCAGGCAAGACTACCCTACTCCAGATTATCGGCACGCTGGACAAACCCGACAGCGGTAGTGTACTGATTGACGGAACAGATGTGCTGCACCTGAAGGAGAGTGCATTGGCTGAGTTCCGAAACAAACACATAGGATTCATCTTTCAGTTCCACCAGTTGCTACCGGAGTTCACGGCATTGGAGAACGTGATGATGCCTGCATTGATACACAAGGACAACGAGCGCGAAGCAAAGATGAGAGCAGAGAAACTGCTGGCAGAATTGGGCTTAGCAGATAGGATCACACACAAGCCCAACGAACTGTCAGGCGGTGAGAAACAACGTGTAGCCGCAGCCAGGGCGATGATGATGAACCCGGATGTAATACTGGCAGATGAACCATCAGGCAGCCTCGATGAGGCAAATAAACGTGAACTCCATGCTCTGCTGCAAGAGATGCGCAGCCGGTTTGGACAGACTATAGTCATCGTGACACATGACAAAGAATTGGCTGCCATATCGGACAGAATCATTGAACTCAAGGACGGAAAGGTGAAAAGTGAAAAGTGAAAAGATCATACTATTGGTTGTGGCTTGTATGCTGATGGCAGGCTGTCAGCATAAGCGTGAATACTACCCTCGTACGATGGATGAGCAGCAGGTGGAGATTATCCGCTTCGACTCGGCATTACTGGCTATCCGCACAGAGCAGTCGGCTGAAGATGTACGGGCATTGTACGCCGACTATCCGGAGTTTATGCCCCAATACGTGGAGCAGTCCTTAGGTGTAGCAGCAGAGGATACAGCCTATCTAATTGATGCATTGCCACTTTTCGTTCACGACACACTGTACGGGTTCGACAAGACGAACGCGACTGTTCAGACGACCTTTGCCGACATGCGTGGCATACAACAGGAACTGGCCCTTGCATTCACGCGAATACATTATCTCTATCCCGAACTGTATATACCCAAGATCTATACATTCGTAAGCGGATTCAATGCCTCTATCTTGTTCCTTGACGAGGGAGATATGGCTGTAGGCTTGGATATGTATCTCGGCAGCGATTACCCGTACTACAATCAGGTCGTATATAACTACCAGAAGCAGACCATGCGTAAAGAGTGTATAGCCGGAGATGTGGTGAGTGGGTATCTGTTTGCCACGTTCCCTTACGAGGGAACGAAGAGCCGACTGATAGACAATATGCTCTATCGGGGAAAATTGATGTATGTATGTTCTACCCTACTTAACGAACCCCGGTACGAAGTCATGGGATACACCAAGCAGCAGTGGCAATGGTGCGAAAAGAACGAACGGCAAGTATGGAACAGGATAATGGACAAACGCGATCTGTTCAAGACCGAGCAACTGCTGCTCACATCGTATTTGAACGATGCGCCGTTCACCGCTGAGATATCCCAGGAAGCGCCACCACGCCTGGGCACATGGATAGGCTGGCGGATAGCGGAAAACTATATGGAACACAATCCGGAGGTCAGTTTACAAGAACTCATCGCCAACCACGATGCAGAACAGATATTACGAAACAGTTACTATAAACCATGAACAAGGCAGATTTTCCTATATTGAAGCAACGGGTACACGGCAGGCAGTTGGTGTACCTGGATAACGCTGCCACCTCGCAAAAACCGCAATGCGTGATTGATGCAATCAGTGAGGCGTACAGCACATGGAATGCGAATATCCACCGCGGCACGCACCACCTGAGCCAGGTAGCTACGATGAAGCACGAACAGGCACGACAGATTCTTGCCGACCTGATAGGTGCCCGCGAAAGCAAAGAGATCCTCTTTACCCGCGGAACGACTGAAGCACTGAATATGCTGGCTTTCTGCTTTGGTGAGGCATTCATTCGTGAGGGCGACGAGATGATCGTTTCGGCAATGGAGCATCACTCGAATATCGTTCCTTGGCAAATGCTCTGTGAGCGCAAGAAAGCCGTGTTAAGAGTAATCCCCTTGCGCGAGGACTTATCGCTCGATATAGAGGCTTTTAGAGGGCTTCTGAACGAACGCACAAAGTTAGTCAGCGTGGCGCATGTAAGCAATGTACTCGGTATCATCAATCCGATAGAGGAGATCATCCGTTTGGCACATGAGAAAAATATACCGGTCTGCATCGATGGAGCTCAGTCTGCACCGCACATGAAGGTGGATGTACAAGCATTGGATTGTGACTTCTTTGTGTGCTCAGGGCATAAGATGTACGCACCGACAGGTATTGGTCTGCTGTATGGTAAACAGCAGTGGCTGGAGCAGTTGCCTCCCTACCAAGGCGGAGGCGAGATGATTGAGCATGTGCGCTGGGAAGGGACGACATACAACGTTCTACCCTATCGCTTTGAAGCCGGCACACCGGATTATGTAGGTTCGTACGCATGGGGAGTGGCGGCGCAGTACATGCAAGACTGTGGCATAGAGGTTATTGCAACCCACGAGCAGGAACTCGCAGCCTACGCCGAACAGCAACTTGGGCAGATAGAAGGCATACATATCTATGCAGCCGGACAAAAGAAAGCAGGTGTATTGTCATTCAATGCGTTTGATGCTTCGGGAAAGATTGTTCATCCGTTTGATTTGGGTACACTGCTTGATCAGCAGGGTGTGGCTGTTCGCATCGGTCACCATTGCGCTGAACCACTGATGAATGAGATGAAAGTGCCCGGAACGGTACGTGTGTCATTCGGTCTGTACAACGATAAGGAGGATATAGATCTGTTTATAGCCGCACTCAGACGTGCTATACAGATGCTTTCGTAACTACCATTCTACTATGTTCCGGCGTTGGGCATATATCGTCTTTGTATGGTTGGCGGTAATGCCTATGTATGGTTTTCGCATTGTATCGTACAATGTCGAAAACCTTTTTGATTGCGCTACGGATAGCATACACGATGACAGTGAGTTTACGGAAGAAGGACTGCGGCACTGGACGCCGGCACGATATTATAAAAAGCGCGAACATATTGCCCGTACGATAGTGAATATCGGCGGCTGGGAAGGTGTGGCTGTTGTCGGACTATGCGAAATAGAGAACGAACAATGCGTGAAAGACCTGTGCACGCAGAATCTGAGAAACCTGCCGTATTCTTATATTCATTTCGAAAGCCCTGATTCTCGCGGCATAGATGTGGCTATGCTCTATCGCACAGACCTCTTTGCTGTGCAACAAGCCTACCCCATCCGCGTACCTGTTGATGTCGGTGAGCGGCCTACGAGGGATATATTGTATGCTTCGGGCGTTATGTCTGACGGCGATACATTACATGTGTTTGTTTGCCACTTGCCAAGCCAGTTGGGTGGGGCAGCACGAGTAGCTTTGCGACAACGAGCCAAACAAACAATCCAAACGCATGTAAACACTTTGCTGAAATGCAACCCGCATGCGAAAATTGTTGTCATGGGAGATATGAACAGCGCACCGCAAGAAGACTTGCAAGGATTGTACAACCAAATGCTGCAAAAAGAGAGTAGGGGTGAAGGATCGTACAAGTACCAAGGTGCATGGAGTTGTATTGATCAGTTCTATGTTTCAGCAGCACTGAAAGACACGGTGCAGACAAGTATCTATGACGCACCGTGGTTACTTACCAAGGATGAGGAATATACAGGTTACAAACCTTTCCGCACATACAACGGTTACCAATATCAGCGCGACGGTTACTCCGACCACTTGCCTATAGTGCTTGATATCCCGTCTCAGTCAAGGGATTATATGAGCAATATTCCCTTGGAGAGTATCATGGAGGATATCTACTCGCAGGTAACAGAAGATACGGATGGTTCGGCGGATGATTTTGAGACGCTCGTTGAGGAACTGCTGGCGAAGACTGCCAATCCGATAGCCCTGAATGCAGACGATTACGATGCCTTAAGCGAGTTGCCGTTCCTAAGTGAGGAGCAAGTGAGCAATATCTTGTTGAAGGCCCGCGATATACCTTTTCACAGCCTGTATGAGTTGCAATTGGTACGTGGACTGAAGGATTATGAGATACGTAATCTGTTGCCGTTTGTCAGGGTAGGGGAGTCACAGACAGAGCCGTTCTATTGGCGGGAATTAGGCAAGTACGGCAAACATGATGTGAGTCTGCGCACCGATGTGAGGAACATAGAGGCGTACGAAGGAACTGATCCCGTCTTTGTGCAAGCAAAGTACGGCTACAATTTCCGCAGACAAGCAGAAGCCGGTGTGACACTCCAACGCCCTGCTGCCGGCGGTTGGCAAGATTTGCAGTACGGTGGCTATGTGCAACTAAGCAATATAGGCTGTCTCAAGCGGCTTGTAGCAGGCTGTTACCAAGCACGTTTCGGACAAGGTTTGGTGACAAATCACTTCTTCCACACCGGCAAAAGCAGCCGTGTGATGCAGATCGGTCACGACAAGCAGGGACTCAGTAAAGTCGGTTCGGCAAGCACGGAACGTTACCAAGGAGTAGGGGCTACTTTCCGCGCCGGAAAACATACTGAGGTTAGCGGTTGGTACTCGGTGGATAACAACAAAGTGTGGCATCACGCTATCGGTGCGAATGTCGGGCTTAACTTCCAGCGTCTGCATGTGGGAGTAACCGTTATGGAGCACTTGTACTCTGACTCGCTATCCGTACGTAATGCATATTACAATCAAGCATATTTCCGCGGTAAAAATCAATGTGTAGTAGGTGCGGATGTCAAATACTCATGGCGCTGGTTGCAACTGTTTGCCGAGGTGGCAGCGGCTGAGAATAGCACATGGGGTGCGGGAGTGATAAGCGGCATACGCCTCAATCCGCTCTCTGACTTGGGAATCATTGCACTTTACCGCTACTATTCGCCTACATTTGACAACCGGTACGGTTACGCTTTCTGCGAAGGATCACGCTTAGGCGATGAGAATGGCGGTTATCTCGGAGTAGAGTACAAAGGATTCAAACGCTGGAGGCTGTCTGCCTATGGTGATGTGTTCCGTTTTCATGGTCCCAAATACGGCATCCGCGAATCTGGTACAATAGGCTACGATGTGTTGACTCAAACGGAATATGTATCAGCTAACTACAATCTGATGTTACAACTCCGTAGCCGCTTAAAAGGAAGCATAGGTACACATCGTGCAAGAGCGGAATTCACCTACAATCTATCCAATTGGCGCTTCCACACGCGTGCTGATGCCTCACTTGTCAATTATACTGACGGTAGTGCAACACTCGGCTATGGTGTTAGTGTCTATCAGGATGTGGAGTATCACGTGCAGGCTATTCCTATGGTTATTCAACTGCGTCTGCAAGGTTTTGATGTGCAGAACTGGAACAACCGCATCTATACCTACGAAAATGATGTACTCTATGCGTTCTCTATCCCTGCCACTTACGGACAAGGCGGACGATGGTATGTGAATATGCGGTACAAGATAACCAAACAATTGTCCCTATACCTGCGCGTGAGCGAAACAGTCTATCACCCGAATTGGGCATCACTCAAGTCTCGCCCTATGACGAAGACTGATATCCACCTCTTATTCCGCGCCCATATATAGTACCATGCATAATAAAGGCTGCTCGATGGCAGCCTTTATCGGTTATTTCATTTTTTTGAGCGTCTGGAGGAGGATAGGTTCCATTATATCGTATCCGGCAGATACAGGATGTACCTCATCCTCACTCAGTCCGGGTTTGAGTCCGCCATCTTCATCCACCATGGCACTATAGTAATCCACGTAAGGAATCTTGTTCTTTTTAGCATAATCCTCTATCATCGTATTGAGTTGACGGATCTTCTCCGGAGCATCACACACGAACGGATTCCAGCGGAAGGAGCGAGCCGGCAGTACGGAGCAGAGTACAGGCTTGATCTTGTTCACCTTGGCCAGTTCGCACATGGAGATGATATTACCCATCACGTTCTCCAGACTAATCGTACCACTGTTCTGTGCTATATCATTCACGCCGCACATGATCACCACCACTTTCGGCTTGAGGTTTATTACATCCTGACGCATCCGCACGAGCAGTTCGCTGGATGTCTGACCGCCTATACCGCGACAAGTGTAACCTGTAACGCGGAAGAATGTCGGGTGACGCTTCTGCCAGTTGCGCGTGATGCTGTTTCCGTACAGAATAACTTTGGCTTTGTATCTGCCTTGCAGGATCGGGCGGTTGCCATCGGTGTAATAGCCGAACTTAATGTTATCACGACCACGGTTGATACGTTTGCGCACAATAGCATTATGAGCTACAACGGTGTTATACGCCTCTGGGCTGATATCTACTGTGGAGAATGTCGCTGCAATAGGGTAGTGGTCACTCAGGTACGGAACACCAAATCCGTCACGCAAAATACGAAACTCCAATGCTGACGCGTTGCGGTAGAAGATGTAATCTATCATCTTACCTTTATTCGACTTGTAGCCATGGAAGGTATATAGGGTATCCGTAACCGGTGCTTCTCGCTGAGCGAGTTTCATCGTTCTCCACATAGGTGCCAGTTCCGGCGCATCGGGAGTAACATTCAGATCACCCATCACGAACATCGGTATTGTATCGCCGCCTATGGCAATAGCACTGTCGGCTATGAGTTGCAACGATTTCTCGCGTGCTACAACGCCCTTGTGGTCGAGATGAGTGTTGAATACGAGATATAGTTGTCCCGACTCTTTATCGCGCACATACACATAGGTGACAATACGTTTGTACTTACCATCCCAGCCTCGTGAGGGCACATCGGGTGTCTCGCTGAGCCAGAACGTGTTCGTACGCACCAAGTCGAACTTGTCAGTGCGGAAGAATATAGCACACGCCTCATCCTCACGGTTAGCGGGATCACGACTGATAGCTACACCGTCGTAGAGCGGTGATAGGTGCTCGCGGAAGTAAGCCTCCTGATCCGGCATCTCTTCCTGCATACCCACTACATCAGGTTTCTCGGCCAGTAGCATCTTCACAGCCGCAGCCTTACGGTGCTCCCAACCGTTCTCACCGTCTTGCTCGTTCTTAACCGACGAACGGATGTTATACGACATAACGGTAAATGTCTGCGCGCTTATGCCAAGCGCGAGCATACATGCAGATATAAGAATTATTGAACGTTTCATATGGATACGTATTTATGCTTGTTGTGGTTGCGGATGGCGTTTGGCGTGGATGAAGATATAGATAAGCAACGCCAACGAGGCTGCTCCGGCAGCCAGCCAGAACAGACGTATTGCCGAAAAGTCGTACTGTGTCACTCCGTCAATAACCACTTTCTTGCCTTCAATCAGGTAACCGCTGACTATATCCTGCAATCCTGCAGCTGCATAGGATGCCATACCTATCACTCCTGCTGTGGCTCCGGCAGCCTCAGCAGGAGCAATATCTACAGCCATCAGTCCTCCAAGGAAGCATATAAGCACACCTATGCTCAGGCCGAAGAATACAACGATGATGCAGTCTGCCCAATAGTAACCTGCCGGGACAAACAGGAATAATGCCAAAGCTATCAGATTGATTGCTGAGGTAAGAAAAGCCATCAGTGTGCGGTCGCCGTTGAAGACTTTGTCAGAAACCAATCCTGAACCTACTGTACCGATAATACCAAAGGCTGAACTAAGGGTGAGTAGGAACGAGGCACTCTCCACCGAATAGCCTTTCTCAGTTTGGAAATAGAATATTCCCCAACTGGTGAACGCATAGCGTGCTACGTACATAAACGCGGACGCCAGTGCAAGCACCCAGATGATAGGCATCTTCAGCACCTCAAGCTGCTTGGTGCCCGTTTCTTTGAGGCGCTCCTTGGCACTTGCAGGTTGCTCTTCGGTGGATTGGAAAGGACGAAGCAGGCCAAAGATAAGGATTACGCCTATCAGTCCCATTCCGGCTGCACCGAGGAAGCCTGCCTGCCAGCCTAATGCACCGACGATGAGCGCGGTAACATAGAAAGTGATGGCTTCACCCAAGTTGTGTGATAGCGACCAATAACCATACTTCGTGCCGAAGCCGTCATTACCGAACCATCGTTTGAGCGAGATAATAGAGCATGGCGCTCCCACGGACTGAAACCAACCGTTGATAGCCCACAAGATAACAAACACGATGAACGGCACTTTCAATGCCAGCACGGCATTGATTATTGCACATATCAGCAATCCTGCCGACATGAAATAACGCACATTGATGTGATCGGCCAGAAAGCCGTTAAACAACTTGCCTACTGCGTAACCGAAAAATAGTGCCGAACCGATGATTCCGAGTTCGGATTCCGTCAGGAAACCGTCGTCAATGATGCCTTTCTTGAGCACACTCAGGCTCAAACGGCACACGTAAAACAAACCATAACCTATAGTCACCGCCCAAAACACACCTTGGCGGGTACGTTGTTCCTTTGTCATAATATATTACCTAAAATCGTATATTCGATATTATCCCGGACGATAACCACTCGTCCGTTCTTGAGGTATTTCTTGCAATTGGCACCTGACTTCTGAATACTCTCTACGCCTTGTCCCTCAATAGTAGCCGTGACAACGAGGTCATCGATAGCCAGGGCTTGGTCTTCGCCCTGTTCATCCACATCCGTCCAGCGCAGCAGCACGACATCACCCGGGTTAACACTCACCGGTAAAGTGGCAGACAAACGCGTCTGGTTGGCATCATTGTCACCGTCAATCTTCGAAGCCACTGTACCATCTACAGTTGCAGTCATGGCGGATGGAGTAACAAAGTTCAACTCTTCCATTGCACGCGCACGAACATCACCGAGGTACTTCTGGCGATCGCGCAACTGACGCAACAAAGCCTGCTGGGTTAGTACCACATACTCGAATTTGAGCGTATCAATAGCTGTTGATGATGTTCCTACACGCCACACCTTACCGGTATAAGCCACATCCAGTGACTTGATCTGCTGACCCGTGTTATTCTCAATCAGCACTCCGTACATAATCGAACGGTTCGACGCGTCATTGAGTGATCCGAGCGAACGGTACGTGGAGTTCTTTGACTTAACGGCAGGGTTGCCGGCACCGAAGTTATAAAGACCTGAACCTGTATGCGAACCTTCTCCTATGCGGAAGTAGTTGAACGTGCCCCAAGTGACATCGTTTATGCCGTCCGGCAATTTGTTACCTGACGAGCATGCGTACCATCCTTCGGGATAATGTCCCTGCACGAATGTTCCCTTGGCAAGCGTCTCGCTGTGCTGATTGGGGTATTCACACAGTTCATCGAAATCCTCTTTGTACTGCCATACGCCTTCCTCATTCTTCGTATAGGATGCAACCATCATATTCTTGAGAACGGGTTCGGTATAGACTTGTCCGAAACGGTCAATAAACTCAACCACAAAGTCTGCATTTGGATCTTCGGGTTCGTAATAGAACAGGTGGTTGGTAGCCCCTGCGCCGGGGTTCTTGCTGGCGATAGTACCACCATCCGTACCCGGATAGTTGGGACGTGTATCACCTTCTTCGAGCATCACATCGTAAATCTTCGGATCAATACCCGTGAACTGTCGCATCACATGTTTCACTCCATTCTCGTAGATGTTCACCTGGCTCTTGCTGTCATAACTCCATACATCCGCCAGCACACAGTTGGTCTTGTTGTTACCGGCATCAATGCTGTTGACAGGGAAGGTGCGAATTTGATAATCTTTGGAGTAACCGGTAGCTTTGTAGAACCATTTACTGAATCCTTTCGTACCATCCGCCTCATAAACCATATATCCGTTAGGCGAACCATCCGAGCACCATTGACTACACCAGAATGCACCTTCAGCAGCACCCATCGTTCGCTCATGCAGACGTGCGGATATCTCATTGACGATGTTTGTATGCTTGTGACCGGAGATGATATGTTGAACCACGGCACCTTTGTTCATCCATGCTTTGAGATTGGTGAGCACACCACTCATACTGGCCGACGGGATATGGAACGATACCATGATTGGAGTACCGTTGGGCACAAGTGCCAGATCCTGTTGCAACCAGTTCTGCTGTTCCGATGTCAAGCCGCAGCCGTAGTCTTTCGATCCTTTCGAACCTTTGTACAGCACATTATCCAACACGACATAGTGCACTGCACCGATGTTGAACGAGTAATAGGTTGGTCCCCACGTTGCGGTGAACTTGTCATCAGCGATGGAGTCCTGTTGGGCTTGGGTTTCTTGTGTGGCTGCTTGGCAGTTGTGGTCGTGGTTACCAATGGTCATGAAGTTCGGAAATCCCATAGCTTCGAAATATCCCTTCATCATCGAATTGGCGTTATACCAGTCCCACACGATATCACCTACGCATATTCCGTAGAACTTTGTTCCTTCCGGATAAGTCTTCTTGAACTCCAGCACATCCTCCACCGTCTCGTAGCGGAAACGATGGTCGTCATAGCCGTTCAGCACTTGCGGATCGGAGAATACGAACAGCACATGCTTCATGTCGGCTTCTCCTCCGTCTGCCTGTTGGTGCAGTGTGAAGTTATACGTACCTGCTTCTGTTACCCGCTTGTAGATGAGCGGTGAACCGCCGTCATCCAGCGGGATATCATAGCCGGAAGGCACAGATACAAACACAAACTCCGCATTATCACGATAAGGTAGTTCGTATGCACCTGACGCATCCGTCTGGGCGATGGTCACACCGTCGCTGACCGCTACGCCGGCGACGGGTGAACCATTATCCGTTAATACTTGTCCTGTTATCAGGACAGAAAGCAGAATGCCTAACATCTGACAATCTAACAATTTAACTATTTAACAACTTAACTGCTTAACGATTTAACGCACTTGTGCTCCTTGCGCATTGTAGATCTTGCCATTGCGCTGGATGTAGAGTATACCGTCCATGAGGAACTTCTGGCTCTGGATGGTAGCCTGCACGTTCTCAATGCCTGCCTCAACCTCCGACGGGAGAACAGGCTCTGCCGGTTGATCCGGATCGGTTGCGGGAGTAGGCTCGGGCAACTCAATCGTCAATGCCATGTAACGCAAGTTACGCGGATTCGAACGAATCGAGCGGTGATGTCCGTGACCTTCTGCCATATCGTCATACTCATAGTATTTGATTTCACCCGGCAAAGCGATACTGTCAATAGCCAACACGCCTACATAACGATCCATATCGTTATCAAATGTACCGCTGACGGTATTGTCCTCAAACGTTACATCCACATATTTCTCCAACGGGAAGAGCGTTGCTTTGCCTTGCGGATTGAGAATACTTAATTCCTGACTATACGGTTGACTCAATGTGAAATACGGCAACATGTTCGGATTGATCTGCGGCATCGTATATTTCACGAGCAGCGAAGAAGCGAAGATGCCCTTGTAGGTCTTATCGTATTTTCCATCCGTAACGGAACCCGGGCAGAACACTTTGAGAACCGTATACTTATTCTTACGGTTATAAGTCTCCATATCGGTCCATGAATCGAAAATATTATCCGGGCAGGTGTACGGTGCTTGGTCACGGACATTTATCTGTGACAGCAGGTACAAGCCCTTCTTATCCGGCGTCAATGCCACATCGATACCATACTCGTATTGAGGACCACCCGGACGGATAGCATTTGCTAACTTACCTCCACGAGTCAAGGTCAACAGATAGCAGTCCTGACCACCGTTCGTATTATGCTGCAACCACTGGTTATCAATCGTCTCCACACCGGAGTTTTTGCCGGGTACTAAGGTGCGAATATCTTCCGGCAGACGGCTGCCACCGTGACGACCGGTCATCATACCTGCTGCATACCATACGCCCTCGTCCGTGCAACGCAGCGAATAACATACAGCATCCGAACCGCTTTCTCCGTTACTATACCCCCAGTCGTAGAACCATTTGAACTCGCCGTTGAGATCGAAGGCAAAGAATGCAGAGTGGGTATATGCCGCATCAAACGCATAACCGTTATTGAACACATCGTCCATATCATCGATACGCAGATCACCGCTGTGATGGTTAACAGCCAAAACAACTTGTCCGATCGGGCTAACGGCCACCGCGCCTGCATCATCAGCCTCTTCACCGTCAATCATGTGGAACCATCTTGGTGCACCTGCTGCGCTGTAGGCAAGCAGAACTGCGTTACTTCCCTTACTCGAAGAAATCTGTTGTTCATTGAACGTTGTCTTACCGTTCACCGCTGTACCTACATAGATATTATCGTTGGCATCAACAGCTATCGACGGTTTGGAATAAGTGGCTGTTCCTTCACAACGGAAGTCACTCCATACGAGAGTACCTTTATTCGTATATTTTGCAACAATCAACTGTGCGTTGTTCTGAAAATCACCGGCAACTTCTCCGCCCCAAGTAAGGGTAGCATCACCGTCCAACAGACCGGCAATGATGACGTTGTTCTCCGAGTCGATAGCTATACCACCGGCTTTGGCACCTAATGCAGATATCTGCCATGCACGCACGGCACTTCCGTCAGCTCGTAGTTTGAGCACGTACAATGCAGCGTCACCCATGTTGGTGTCATCAACAGGCATCTGTTTTGCGCCGACATTTATCGAGTTGGTGAACGCACCGATTACGAAGATGTTGCCGTATGCATCAATAGCAAGGTCAGCCACCGTAGCACTACTACCTGCTGCGGCTAACGAGTATGTCCAAAGCACTGAATTTGTCGGAGATACTTTGATGATGACTGCATCACCTTTGTCGGCTGAACTGTTCGATGAAAGAGTCTGATCACCCACTTTCACCTGGTCACCGCCATAAAGTGCGGCTACATAGATGTTACCCTCCTTGTCCGCCACCATACGTTGCGGATCTATCTGACTACCGCTTACATTCGATCCCCAATAAGCGTACCAGTCCATTTTCTGTTGCGCAAAAGCAACGATGCTCAGGCATACAAGGATGCCACAAAGAATAGATTTTTTCATAATAGTATTGTTTAAGGGTTGATTGTTATAGTTTTTTGTTGGGGTCCCCGACACAAACCAACGCAGTGTTTGTGGTGGGGAAAAGCGGAGGCACGTGTCGCTTTTATGTCGCGGGGCGACATCTGTTGCGACCGCGTTGCCGACGCTTTAGTATCCCGGATTCTGACCCAAACCAGGATTGAGGAACACCTCATCGTACGGAATCGGCAGCAGTATCTCGTAAGCCTGGAAGTTGGTATATTTGCCACCCACGTTGGGTTCTTGAACCGCTTGCATATATGCCACAAAATCCTCTGCCTTCGGGTACAATCGCATCAAGTCAAACCAGCGCTGATTCTCGAAGCACAGTTCTACACGGCGCTCGTGGAAGATTGCATCCCGCAATGTGGGATAAGCTGCTGCATACGCAGCATTCTGCATCGACTCCTCATAGGACTTCAAGGTCGATGACGGACGCTGGCGCACCTTATTCAAGTATTCGATAGCCTTGGCAGAGCTATTGCCTTCCGTGCGCTCGTAAGCCTCAGCCAGCATCAGATATACATCAGCAAAGCGCGCCTCAAACCATAGGTTACCGCCATAGCCTGCCGGATTGAGATCCACATACTTCTTTGTGTAGTATGTTCCATCCGTGTATTTCCTGATGGCGATAGCCAGACGCATACGATCCACAGCGGGGAAACCGGCTTTGTTGTCTTCAAACTCGTTGTATAAGTTATCTTGTCCGGCATTGAATCCTCGCCCCGGTAATACGGATGTCAAATCTTTAGCACCGGAGGGCTGGAAATACTGTGCGAAGTTCGATCCCTCGGCATCATTGGGCATATACATAATGGGGAAGATCACCTCATTGTCATTCTGACCTTCCAGGGTGAACAGTTTATTGTACGCTTTCTCCAAGACGGCATAACCGCTGACGCTGATAGCTTTCTCCAGATAAGTGATGGCGTCGTTGTAACGTGCCGGCAGATCTTGCGTAGCAGCTTGTTGCAGATACACGCGCCCGAGCAATGCGCAGGCAGCAGTCTGCGATGCGTGCCCGAACTGTGCACCACGACAGGTAGCAGGTAGCATGTCATTGTCAGTTACCTGCTTCAGATCCTCGATAATGAAGTCATACACCTCACTAACCGGATTGCGTTTCAGAGAGGTGGATGCACTGCTGCCAACCACTGTATGCCGCATGATCGTAATCGGTCCCCAGAGGCGCGTCAGGTAGAAGTGACTCAATGCACGCAGGTACATCGCTTCACCTTTCAGTCGGTTGCGCTCGGTATCGGACATTTCCACGGCATCTATGTGCTCCAACAGCAGGTTACTGCGATGGATGCAGAAGTAGAACGCGTTGTAGATGTCCGCCACTATACTGTTACTGCTGCTTACCGTGTGATTGACGAAGTTGAAGTACAATCCTCCGGCTGTACCCATATCGGTGGTAGTGGCATTATCGGACTTCATCTCCGTGACAAAGAACAACTTGTCATACGCCGGACGCAAGGCAGAGTACGCGGAAGCGAGCAGACCTTCCAGATCTGTCGAGTCGCGATAGAACTTCGTCTCGTCAAACGCGTCGGGATCTTTCAGATCGAGGAACGCATTGTCCTTGCAACTTGCAGCCGTCAGGGCTACAATTGCCGTCATAATCGCTATATAGATTCGTTTCATACCATTTGATTTTTTATCTAGGAGCCCTAAGATGCCTAGGGTCCTAGGATTCCAAGTTAGAATGTCAGTTTAATACCTCCGCTGAAGCTACGTGCAAGCGGGTAAGTACCGAAGTCCAGACCCGGAGCGGTGTTCGAGGCGTTGTAATCCACATCGGGGTTGTAGCAGTTGTAGCGTGTAGCAGTGAATACGTTATCCACCGAGAAGTAGATGTAGAACCTGTCAAGGTGTATAGCCTTGAATGCCTTGTTGTCAGGGATAGTGTATCCGAGCGTGAGGTTCGTCATTCTCAGGAACGATGCATCCTCCACAAAGTACGTCGAGAACTTCGTGTTGAGGTTCTTCTGGCTACGGTTAGCGCGGAACATCATGTCGTCGTTGACTGCGTAGGGCAGGGTATATTCACCGCGGTAGCGGTTCAGGGCGATAGACATCGTATTCACGCCACCCTCGTTGTTACAGATGTAGTAACGCGAGAAGTTAATCACCTTATTGCCGTACTGGCCGTCAAACGATGCACTGAGTGACAATCCTTTCCACGAGATCGTGGTATTGAAGCCGTACGAGAAGTCTGCGTAGTTGTCACCGATGATGTCGCGGTCGTCTTCGGTAATCTTGCCGTCACCGTTGACGTCTTTCCACTTGACGTCACCTACATATACGTTCGCATAGTCGGCTACCGGAACTCCTTGCAGCACGTAGCCTTCCTCGCCTACATGTTTGGCATCCTCACGGATGAGCGCCAGATCCTCGTTGGTGATCAGTCCCTGGCTGACCATCCCGAAGTACGAACCGATGGGGTAACCGTTGCGGGTGATGTGCGTGAGCTGCGAGCGCTGACCGTAGATGAGGATGTCGTCTTGCAGACCGTTCACCACGTTGCGGTTGAGTGATACGTTGAATCCTACGTTCCACTTCACACCGGCTATATTCACGAGGTTAGCATCCACCTGGATATCTCCACCTTGGTTAATCACTACACCGTCGCGCAGGTTCGTCCACATGCTGGTGGCACCGGTAGTAGCGGACATTGTGTTCTGATAGAGCAGGTCTGTTGTGCGGCTGTGGTAGTAGTTCAGCACAAGGCTCAACCTACCCGCCCAGAATGTCATATCCGTACCGACATTCAGTTGCGATGTTTTCTCCCAGCCGAGATCGCTGTCCACGGATGTCGGGTAATAGGTGATGACCGACGAAGCCGGATCGCCATATACATACGAGCCGGTCTTGATAGTGGCTATGTGACGGTAGTTGGAGATGTTGTTGTTACCCGATATACCCCACGAGGCACGGAGTTTGGCGGTGAAGTAGTCCTGAATATGTTCCGCCCAATGCTCGTTGGTGATATTCCAGCCTGCACTGACTGAGGGGAACAGACCCCAGCGGTTCGTGGCACCGAAGCGTGAGCAACCGTCACCACGGAGGGTGAGGGAGAGGGTGTAACGGTGGTCGTAAGTGTACATCGCTCGCCCGAACACGGACATCAGCGACCAGGCTATCTTGTCGGTCTTGGCTTTCGTACCGTTCTCGTCGGTCTCGGTGGGTTGTGCAGCGCTGAGTTCGGTTATACGGTCGTCAGGCAATGCACCGAGTACGCTCGAAGCGTCGATGTTGTTATAGACTTTCTTCTGCATGGAGTAACCGACTACCGCGCTGATGGTGTGTTTGTCAGCAAAGGTCTTGTCATAGTTGACCGTTGCCTCAAGGAGCCAGTCAGTATTGAAGTCGCGGTTGTCTTTGGCTATCACGAGCGAGTTCGTCTCGTAGTTTCCCGGTGCGTAGTTACTCTGTCCGAGCCATGAGGGACGATACAGGTCATAAATCTGGTCGGCAATCTGTACACCAAGATTCAGTTTGGCGTATAGTCCGTCGTAGAGTTTGTACTTAAGGTTCGCGTTCAGCGAGGCACGCATCTTCGTGTAATACTCTTGCCTGCCATTGGCGAGGGCTACAGGGTTCTCACCGCCGAAGCACATATATCCCGCTTCACCGTTGCGATAGCTCCAGCCCAAGGCGTACGAGCCGTCCTCGTTGTAAGCAGGGAACGTAGGAGGCATTCCCAGAGCGTTCAGTATAACGCCGTCGTTGAATGCCAGACCGTCGGTACGCACCACGCGCTCCTTGACGTAGTACATGTTGCTGTTCACACCTATCGTGAACCGGTCCGTTACGTCGATATCCATGTTCAGACGGGTTGTCAGGCGCTTGTGGTAACTCGGTGCCACTATACCTTCCTGATCCAGATAGCCGACAGAGAACATGTATTTGAATTTATCCTTTCCGCCACTGACGGAGAAGTTCACCTTATGCATCGGCGCATTGCGGAAGATCTCACTTTGCCAGTCGGTATCGTACGGGCTGTCAACGATGTCAGGGCAGAGCAACATCGTATTACCAGCACCGTTGGCGGCACGTGTCACATTGTCGTCCTCGCGTGAGTGCTGCCAGTTGATGGCGTCGTCTGCACCGTAGATGCTCGGGTTGTTCCTCAGGTAGTCGAAGTACGCGTTGTTGTAGCCGTCCATATGCAGTTGCTTGAACTGTGCGGCATTCATCATCGATATCTTCTTCTCCACCTGCTGCATCGAGAACTGGTAATCAAGTTGCACCTTCGGTTTGCCGGCTGCACCGTGCTTGGTAGTAATAAGGATTACGCCTCCGCCCGCGCGCGAACCGTAGATAGCCGCTGAGGCGGCATCCTTCAGCACCTCGATGCTCTCCACATCCGACGGGTTGATGAATACGTCCTTCGATGCAGGGAATCCATCGACTACGTAGAGCGGTTCAACACCACCATATACGGAGTTCACACCACGTATATGGATTGTCGTTCCTGATCCCGGCGCACCGCTGGTCTGCTTAATCTCCACACCCGGTGTGTGACCGATGAGCGCTTGCTCAAGACTAGCGGCTGACATATTCATCTCTTCGGTCTTGACGGATGTGATAGCGCCGGTCATATCGCTCTTACGTATCGTACCGTAACCGATAACTACGACATCTTCGAGCACCTCGGTGTCTTCTTCGAGGGTGATCTTCAGTGGCGCATTGTCGCGCACAACAATGACCTGCGACTTGTAGCCGACATACGAGATATCAAGCTTGTCGCCTTGGTTGACGGAGAGTTGGAAGTTTCCGTCAAAGTCCGTGACTGTACCGTGCGTCGTGCCTTCGACGATGATCGACGCACCGATGACCGGTTCGCCCTTGTCGTCCATCACCACGCCGCTCACGTCTATCTGTGCGTACATTGCGCCGCACAGAAGCAACAGGATTAGGGTGTATAAACTTCGTTTCATGGTATTAAAACGTGTTAGTTACAAAATTATCGACCATTTCCGGCTGGTGTTACATACGGGTCGCCGTTTTGTTGAACAACCTGCATTACTTGACTACCGCATACATATTGTGTAGCAGTATAAGGCATTACCTCTAAGTTGGGATGTTTATATTGCTTTTTCATAGGGCTGATTATTTTACAATTTGGCCAAATATATTATATTTCACGCCATCACGGATGATGAACAGTTGTCCGTTCTCAATTGCCTTGATGCTTTCTACTTTTGACTTTTGATGTTCGGCATCCTCAATACCAGTTGCTATTTCGGTGCTTGTAACTATTCGCGCTGAAGCACGGCGCAGTTGAACAAGTGCCGGTTCATCCATATCTCTTGGTACTGCAAAGTATGCCCGATACGACTTAAGCGAGGAATTTTCAGCTCCATCTACCCACCAATACAATGTATTCTCAGCTCCCACAAACAGATTGTTTGCATTTAAGACTGTCGGCTTGAGTATGCCTACAAAGTTCAGACTTGTGCCCTCAACTGTTGCCCCTCCAGCATCGCTTATGACCACATTCTCAAATACCGGATTGACAATATTGCTTGCTGCCGACTTGCTAACCAAGTACGGACGGCAGGCTTCTATATGGTCGGTTTCCGTAAAGCGTACATCCAGCTGCTGTGCATCTCCCGAGCCGCTGAGGTACGCATTGGTGAAGTCCATAATCTTGAATCCCGCCAGCGGACTTTCTGCCAATTGCTCTTTCGATAACGCAAATGGCAAACAAATTGTATTAAAGTCGCCATCGCAATAGATGGTACGATTCTTTAATCGTACACTCACAGTCGGTTCGTCTAACGAAGTAATGATACTTGAATTATCTGCATTATCCTCCAAATCGTATGCAACATGTAGTGTATAGGTTGTAGTTGCTCCTTCGCTCCACGTGGCGGTTACCGTTGCATCACCGGTTGTTTTGCCCACCACCTCGCCTGTACTGCTGTTGATGGATGCTACGCTTGAAGACGAAATACTATAAGTAATAGTTCCTTCGCCATCCGTATTATCCAACAGCGGGTGTGTGTAGCGCTCGCCAATGCCTATAGCCTTTTCGCGTTTCAGATAGAACAGATACGGAGTAATAGAAATCGGACCAATTATCACACGACCTTGTGCATTAGTCGCAGGTTCGTCTGTCTTGTACGATACATTAGCTATTGTCAGTTTCGCATTGGACTTGGAAGATACCGCATTATTGGATTCATAGGTCTGGTCATTGACACATATATCTGCGCTTGCGTTTCCACCATCCACCTCTATTACATCTTTTGCAATGTTGTTGACTTTTAGTTGCAATTTTATGGTTTGATCTGAGGCATTGCCAAATTGATGCCATTTAAAGGAAACATGCTTTATACCGCCTTCTTGATAATTCGGATCACGAGCAGTTTCTATGTAAGCACTGGTATTATCTTTTCCAGTTATTGTGTGAGACAACCAAAAACCTCTTGTCCCGTCATTCAACTTGTAATTATTGCCGCCATAACTTGCGTTTCTACACCACCACGTGCAATAATTACCTTCGTAAGAATGTGCACTACCATCGGCAGAAATAGATCCTCCAGGAATTTTACTGAAATCTTCCACCAAAGCATTGCTTTCCACAACTCGAATGGTATAACTTGTTGTTACATAATGCGTTTCATCCCATGTGTATTTTGCCGTAATAATTGCTTCGCCAACACGCACTCCGGTCACTTCACCATCGCTTACTGTTGCAATAGAAGCATTAGAGGTCTCATATGTCAATGTTCCGTCTTCACATGCAGTATTATCAATAAGACCTGCATTGGTATATGTTCCGCCTACAGCCACTGCAGCAGATTTTTTGGTATAATAGAGATACGGAGTTACATATATTTGTCCTATTACAACACGAGCGTTATTACTTGTCGTAGTGGTAGAAATGTTGGAAAAACTAATTTGTGCGTTTTTCTTTACGTTCCAATCCATCTTCGATGCCACTTTATCCGTACCATCATTTGTTCCATAAGTAGGCACGCTATAATCAATCATATTGTATGTTGTTTCTCCTACTGTAACGGCAAGCACCACATGTGCACCTTTTGCATTTCCATACTGCATCCAATCAAACGACAGAGCCTTAACGCCACCTTCTAACGCCTCTTTGGTGCGTAGGAAGTTTCCTGAATAAGTTGATGCTCCGGATGTCCACCAACCTTGTACACCGGAATTCAATTTATCAGTTGATTCATCACGACGGATTCGATAATATTCCCAAACACCTAACGAACCATTCGCTTCTTCAGTAGTGGTTTTAGGTACATCTGCATCAGCAACCAATTCTGCATCAGCAAATGTTTCAGTAATCGGTTGGTTAACGGTAACCGTATATCGGGTTGTTACTTCACCGCCACTTGCAGGCCATGTATAGGTCGCTATAATCTCTGTGCAACCCGCAGCAACACCGGTCACAACACCCGTTGTCTCATTAACCGTTGCAATTGACGGATTTGCACTACTAAATGTCAATGCTCCGCCTTCTCCATCAATATTCTTGATAAGGTCAGTATTCTCATATGTATTACTACCTACTTCTATTATAGCCTTTTTCGTTGTATAATAAATGTAAGGAGTGATAGTAACATCGCCAACCAAAATACGGCATAGATTATTATTATCGGCATCATTTTCTGCAGTAGAAGTGTTTTCAATTTTTAATTGACCATTGGTCTTACAATTGAAAGTGTGGCTATAATCTGCACCGGTAGCTTTGGGTGATAATGAATTGTTAGCATGCGACACTTCATGAGGTGTTTCTTCGCCGGCTGTTATTTTCAACTTAAGCGTACGACCGGTAACTGGTGGATTAGAACTGGTACTGTATTCACTTCCATATCTTGCATATTTGAAAGACACAGCTTTAATACCACCTTCCCAATTGGTTGTGGTCATATAACTCCATTTGCTATTCTTCTTGTCGTACTTTAAGAAATTTGCCAGCGCGCCATTGATAACATCCGTGTTATCAGCAGCGTTACGCCTTACTTGATAGACTGTCCATTGGCACAAGTCTCCTTCCCAAAAACCATCCTGAACTTTGGTCCAGTTGGTTGAATAAGCACTGAACTCTTCCGTCACAGAGGTATCATCCGCCCAGGCACAGACAGAGAGTACGGATACAACAAAAAGGAACGTAAATAATCGTTTCATGGGTTTATGATTTATTAGGTTAATACTGGTTTTCATGGCGCGCTGCGCGCGTACCGGCGTGCGTCGGGTGAACACGTACACACCCGCATGCGCACATTTGCGACCACAAAATTACAAAAATCTCCGCAATTATGCAAATTTTTCTACAAAAAAAAGGAAGAATTCTACAAAAATCTTCCTTTTTAACGAAATCTGACCAAAAATAATCTTCCTATTCGTTTAATTCGCTTAATTAGTGAACCATAAATTTCCTTCCTATTCGTTTAATTCTTATCTCGCTCCGTTTGAGCTGTCAGTGAGCTGTTCATGAGTTGTTATTGACCCGACGGTCAACCGACGGTCAGCCGACAGTCAAATACAATATCACTCCTATATCACTCCCACAACAAAAGGTGCGCCATACAGCGCACCTTTCATTATATGCATCAGCCATACATGGCTGATTATTGTCTGCTACGTTTAGCGGATCACCTGACCTTGAGCGTTGAACTTCTCGCCGTTACGGATAATAACGATCTGTCCATTCTCAATCATCTTCCGTACCTTTACAGCTGCATTGGTGTTGTCGATGCCGGTAGCAGTTGACGGGAAGGTAACAGTCAGTCTGCCGGCAGCATGCTCCCATGTGAAGGTATAATCACCCGGAACTATGTCGCCATCGCCAAGTCTGAGGATAACGTTATCACCTTCGTATGTCAAGCCATCAACGGAAGTCCAACCACTATGGAGTTCATACTTTGAGTCCCCGTTCTCTTTGCCTAACCAAGCACCGGCAACAATCATCTTGAACTCATAGTACCACGCGTCGAGGTTCAATTTTACGCTTGAGCTCTTCTTGTCTTCTGCGGGTGCCAGGGTGACAGCGTCAGTAGCAGCTGTCCAGCCCTTGATACCGATGATTTGTACTGTGGGGAGTACGAAGTTGCCTTCTACCTTGAATACCTGATCCTTGATGTAGGTAACAACAACGTCACCGGCCTCTGCGAGCGTGAAGCAAACATTGCCGTTTTGGTCGGAGTACAATTCAACAGCTTTATATGCCTCAGTCAAAGCACTGAAGCCGATCCATGCGTCGCCGTCAACGACTTTGAATATATGGTTGCCGGCTGCGAGGTTCTTGAAGGTATAGCTGTCTTCGAAGGAGATGATGGAGGGAGCCCAATTATCGGACATCGAACCAGCGATCTTGAACTTAGGAGCAGCGGGGAAGGTGATTTCAAGGGTACTCGTCTCATAAGTCCAAGTGAAGGTATATTCGCCTGCAATATCTGCAGCGAGCTTCATATTATCGCCATTAGCAGTCACAGCGTACGAGTTGTTTGCACGTGTGAATTCTTGCGAAGCACCTAACCAGTTGCCTCCTACAATCACCTTGAACTCATAACTACCGGCTTCTATTGACTTGCTGATCGAGCAAGTCTTCTTGTCTTCAGCCAATGTCATTTCTTCACCATCCCAACCACTAATACCTGCGAGTTTTACGGTAGGAATAATAATCTGCTCTTCTTTGAGTTCAGCTGTTGCGCTTGTCTCGGGTATAGCGGCATCATAGGTGAATGTCACGTCATACTTGCCGGCTTTGTCAATAGAGAGAACCGAGTTGTTGGCAGCCTCTCCGTTGTCCCACTTGTGGTCGATAACAACTTTGTATTCATAGTCACCTACAGCAAGTGACACACCCTCACGCACAAGTTTGTATTTGCCATCAGTTTGTTTTACAAGTTCATTTCCTTCCTTCTCATTCCAACTGGAACCCATGAGCGCCTCAGCACCTGCAACGGAGTAAACGGGAGCCTTATAGCTATACCACTCAATGTTGTCCACTACCCAACGATAATGGTTGCTTGTACCGTCATCTGCTACATTGTTGTTGACAATCTTGATAGTAAAGTCGCCATCAATTTTCAGACCACCTTTGCTGAAGCGATAAGGTTTAGCCGGAACAGCAGTACATGCATCGGTAATAGCACCAACTTCTTGGTCATTGATATAAACCTTGATATTCCACGGATTCTCTCTAGCAGCCTCTGTACCATTGCAAGTCCAATCAAATGCCAAACTGTCAATGCCACCCGTAATGGTACTACTGAGCAGATAGCCGTAGTTCTCCTCTGCGGTTTTCTTACCGCGGATAGCTGCAGCTATATTTGTTAAAGGAAGCATACTGCCACCACCCAAGTTATCACGAACAGAACCGAGGAGTGATGTCCAACTGAGTCCCGTAGCCTCAGAAGGATTTTCCGAAGTAACGGCTGTCGTAGAATACGTATTGTTACCCGTCACGTTTTGTGCGCCGGTGAAGGTTTCTAAATGGAAGTTCAGTGGCACTACGCGCAAAGTATAAGAAGCCTCAGCAGCCTTATACGTATCAGTTGCAACAACGGCAGCAGAAATGATAGTTGTTCCTATTTTTCCTGTCAATGTTACTTTTCCATTCTCATCAACCGTTGCAATAGTCGGGTCTGAACTTTCAAATGAAGGAGTTGCATCAGAGGTATTAGTCAGCGTGTTAGTGAAAGCTGTCGCATCCAAGAACTTAATCACCGATGTCTCGGCAAAAGCGAAATCCGGAGTCTCTTTCTCGGCAGCGCCATATGTCGTCCAACTCAAGTCATCGAATACAAAACGAAGGAAATTGCTGGTACCGGAATACTCACTCTCATTGACAAACTTGATTACAAAATCACCCTCAATTCCTAATTTGCCTATACCGAATTTTCTACTTGGAGTAGCATCTTTTGATGTACCGGCCGTATTAAGAGCGCCTACTTCTACGTTATTAATATATACCTTGATATTCCATGTACCTGCTGTCTCGTTGCCATTTGCATTCCAAGTGAGCCAAAGACTGTCAATACCGCCACCTATAGTAGAACTGTAGATATACGGATATACACTCTCATTACTCTTCTTAGCACGAATAACAGCAGCAGCAGATGAGAAGTTACCTACTCCTGTCAGAATACCGCCTGAGAAGAATGTCCAAGTAGCTTGATCACACGTTCTAGACGTTTCAGTCGTCACATACGTTGCGGTGTTCCCCTCTTGCGGAGTAAATGTTTCCACCTTTGTAGCAGCAGAAACTGCTGTGGCTGCACATAGCAGCACAAATAGAAAGAACTTTCTCATGATTTAATTGATTTATAGGGTTAATATTATTGGATTAGTTGTCCTTGCATTGTATAGAGTTTGCCATCACGACGGATGAGAAGTTGACCGTTGCGCAGCACTTTCTGACTGCTGACCGCTGACGGCTGATTGCTTTCCACTCCTGTAATTATCTCTACCGGCTTGAGTTCGGGGTACTTGTCTCCCTGCTCCCACGCTGCGCCGAGGGCTGCGGTGATTGAGCCGTCAGCGAACTTGTCTTTCGTGGCTTCGGTAGCCGTCTGCTGTGTACTGTAGTTCTTATGTTGCCCAAACACTGCGGGTGCTGAGTCTTTCAGATACCAGCAGTTGGTAGTAGTGACAGCCGTGCCGTTGAATACACCGGCTATAGCTCCGATGTATGATGTATTGGTTGCACCCTCAAACGGCGTCAGTTTGCCATAGAAGTAGCAGTTCTCTATTTTAACAGCCCTGCCGCTGCTGGCATTGGCGTAACCGAGTATACCGCCTATACGTCCGGCTTTATCTTGCTGAAGCGCCATGGTACACAGGCTGTAGCAGTCGCGGATTATACAGTTGTAACCGTAACCGAGGATGCCGGCATATATACCTGTATGACGTACACGCCAAGTGCCCTGCGCACTGCAACGCTCAATGACGGAAGCCGCAGCACCACTCACCGCTTCGTTTCTGCCTACGATAGCTCCTACGTTACCGTTCACATTGGTGAAGATAGGCATACTCACCGAGCAGTCCTGAACGGTACTTGCCGTTATTCCACCGCACAGGATAGCATACGAGCAATCGCCGGTATTGTTCGTTCCCGACGACGGACGGTTGAAGTACGACTCCTCTGTGCCGGTGATATGTATATTCGTTAAGGTTGCGTTCTTGATATATCCGAACAGCCCGACATACTTCCAGTTCAGCAGGTCATTGTCCACGCTGTAGATATTGAATCCGGATATTGTATATCCCTTACCGTCGAACGTGCCTGTATAAGGATGATCAGCGGTGCCTATAGGCGTCATCCAGCACTCTTGCTTCGTGTGATCCGTACTGAAGTCGGCTGTCTGTTCACCATTGATATCGTATGAGCCGCTGTTCACCGCCCATGCAAAATCCTCCAGGTCAGCACGGTTGGCAATGGGGTAGGTGAGTGTCTTAGATTCAGCACCTGTCAGACGGAGCGTATAGATGGTCTCATCGCTGCCCTGTGCCTCGGATATAACGCGGATAGTATATTTCACCGTTTCACCTTTTTGAGGTGCAGGCAAGGGATAGTAACCCGGTCGGGTTACATCACGCTCTATATCCGAACCGTTGACATCGGTGATGTTCAGTTCGGCATTGCCATCAATCGGGTATGCGTAGAGTGTCACGGGATTACGGGTGTAATCCACATCAACATTGTAGGTGAGTTTATCCTCTACAAACGGTATATTCATTCCATTGACCGTCATGCGTCGCAGATGACTTTCCGTGCCCGGCTCTATCGTCTCGTGCTCGGGTTCGCTATAGTCTTCCGCCAACGATGTCACCGCATAAGGTGTCTGTACAGCAGCATGTACGGCGTGACGGCACATGTCGGCACAGTAATCGGTTATGCTCTCCGGGTGCCAGGTTACGTCCAGTGCACTCTTGCCGAAGATCACTTCGTACCAACTAAGTGCTGCCACATACCTGCCGTGGTTGTAGTGCAGGTGATAACCGTCACGGTTCATGTGCTCACCAATGTAACTTGTACGAGCGTTCTGCACAGCTGTTCCGCAGGGAATAAACACCTCCAAGCCCGGATGATCCTGCAACAGTTTTTGTGCACAATTGATTATACCGTTGTACATCACCTGTTGGTCTTTGTTATAGAGATTAAAACCGCTGTAGGTTGAAGTCTTGTCATACGCCCAGGTCATATAGAATCCTATCTTCACGTTGGGGTTGGAGCAGTTGGCTTTCACAAACTCAATCAGATGCTCCACGTAAGGCACGTAGGATTTGTATATACCTGCGCTGTCATGATCCGACTGAATAATCACATAGTCCCAGGGTTCGTCCTCCAGCGCCATCTTCAGGCTGTAGGTAGCCAGACCAGTCGAACTGAATTGTCCGTCCTTGAACTTACGGTAGTTATACGGCAGCGTATCTGTGCGTTGCGACCAAGCGTCATGTTGGCTGAGGAACGTACCTCCGCGGTAAGGGTAACCGATAATGGCCTCTTTGCCCTCGGCAGTCAGTAGCGGCTGAAAGTGCTGTTCCAGAGCATCTACAGTGAAACTGTTGCCTATACCAAGTATTCGTACCGGCTCTGCTTTCGCCACACTGGCGCACACAGAGAACAATACACATAACAAAACAATAGAGAGTGATGTGCGTTTCATGGGTTTGATGGTTTAACAAATAAACGCACAAAGTTACAACTATTTTTGCATTTATGCAAATTATTTGTGTACTTTTTTCTGAAAATATAAAAAATTCTTGCATTTTTAGCGAAATGGCGTCTAAATGCAAGAATTTTTACCATGAATAGACATCTTATTCTGTCGGAGGCAACTCGGGCAGTTTGTCGTCCTCATCTTCCGGTGGCAGGGCATGTACGCTGCTGGCTTTCGCACCGAGTTTGACGAGTTTCTGTGCCGAACCGAGCACACTCTGACCCCGTTTGGCTTTTTCATATACTGCCCCGTAGGCTTTGTTGACTGCCTGCAGTTTGTCGCCCATGCTCTGCACACGCTCCAGCAGATCGCCTACGCGGTTGACCAGTTCGGCGGCTGTGTCACAGATAGCTTTGTTGTTGGCGTTTTGTTTGATAGATGTCCACGTTACCTGCACGGCACGCAAGGCGGCGTAGAGGTTCTGTTCGCCTACGATGAACACTCCCTGGTTCATCGCCTCGCGCCATAGCGTCTGATCGGAACTTAAGGCTAATTGCAGCGCGGCATCCACCGGCACGAACATCATCACAAAATCCACACTCTTTCTTGGCGCTTTGACGTACGCGGCGTAGTTCTTTTTTGACAGTTCTTTGACGTGGTTCTTTACGCTGCGCAGATGAGCAGCGAGTGCCAGTTCTTTGTCTTGCTCCGTCTCGGCGTTGGTATAGTCGATGAACGCATTGAGCGAAACCTTCGAGTCTATGATCAGATCACGTGTCTCGTCAAGGTGAAGGATGATGTCCGGTTGCATCCTATGGGCTGTATCATCGGATACAATGATCTTCCCGCTGGCGTCACGCAGGTACTCCTGTGCATCGTACTCCACGCCGGGTTCCAGACCGATGGCATTGAGCAGGGCTTCAATCTTCTGCTCACCCCAGTTACCTTGGATCTTGTTCTCGGCTGTCAGGGCGTTACTCAGTCTTTCCGCACTGTCACTCACCTTCATTGTGGTACTGACAAGGGTGGCTATCTTCTCTTTGATGGTAGCGGTGGAAGTCTCTTGCGTGGATTTGTTCTCCTTGATAGCCGTTTCCATCTTCTGGATGGTCTCCTTGAGCGGATCCACTATCTGCTTCATGTTCGCGGAGTTAGCCTGCTGCAGTTCCGCTTGACGTTGTTTGAGCATCTCGTTCGTAGCGTTCGTCAGTTGCTCCTTCATAGTTGTCAGTGCCTGCTCATAACGCTCCCGCTCTGCAGCGATAGCTTTGTCATGACGGCTATTTAATTCCTCCAACGCTTTATTGTGACGGCTATCTAAATCTTGAATGCGTTTGTCGGCATCCTTTCTGACTTGTTCAATATTCTCCTTGGCATTCTTAGTCAGTATCCGCACCACTACCAGTGCCACTACACCTGCCACCACCAATCCCGCTATAAATGCTAACAATATTTCCATATTCTATTAAATTAGTTTAATTCGCTTAATTCGTGAACTATTAAGTATTCATCTAAAAAGAAAAAGTGATACGTTGTTGAACGTACCACCTTTTGTCGAGAAGAGGCGACTCGAACGCCCGACCCCCACGTCCCGAACGTGGTGCGCTACCAACTGCGCTACTTCTCGATTTTGCTCTGCAAAATCTCGGAATTGCTTGGTATTTCTTTATTTTCAGGGTCGTAAAGCAGGGAACCCCTCCCTCCTTTACTTCCGAAAATAATCTCATCCCTTCACAAATTCTCGGGTTTTCGGAGAAAACCGACTGCAAAGATAGTATTTTTTTCGGATATATGCAAATAAATACCGGAAATTCTTTGTATTTTCTCGAAAATTATGCCTATTTGTATAACCTTGGTTGCATTTTCAGTGTGATATACTTGCCAAACTATACGAATAGCACGGATTCGGCTCGGTGAGTTTTACTAAATTATTATATATATTGTTTTAATTAAAAACCTAATGGTAATTATAGCTTGTTGAAATAGTGATAACCTCAGTATCTGTCACGCATTCAGTGTATTGGTTTGTTGATAAGTTTTGATTGATTGTTGATGCGTATTGATAATTTTTGGTTATGAACAGTTATTAACAAGTTATCTACAATCTTTCTGCCTGTTTTGCAAAGTTATGAACATTCTAATGTTGATAACTTCACAAATCTGCATATATTCAACACAATAGGTGGCTTGTACTCACAGATGCCACCTATTATATAATTATGTACGCACGCATACGCGCGTAGTGATCATTTATAGTTTGTAACCAACACCGTATTTTTGTTGTATCCACAAAGTTAAGAAGTAATCGGTTAATTGGTAAGTTTTTTTACCTTCCTCATCAGCAAGTTCTGTTACCCAACCGTCTGCCAATAGTTTTTTCATAGCTGATTGTACAGAACTTGCAGAGCCTAATTGATTCAGGTTAATAAATTCTGCTCCGGTTATTTGCGTAACTTTACCCTTTTTTCCTATTGCATAAAGAACTTGTTTTTGTGCAGAACCCATCGTCATCAACCGATTGCGGTATTCATACGTATTATCTTCCAGAATATCGTCAATAGCTTCGTGGATGGTATCTATAGTACATTCACTATTATCATGCGTTAACATGAATGCTATATTCATTGTCTTCTGCATGGCAAAAGTGTTACCGCTGAATAAATAATATACACGATTTACATTAACAGGTTCTATACTTTTTCCGAATTTCTTAAAGCAGTTGATAGCAAAACTATTGTATTTATCCTTAGGTATTTCCTCCAGATCCATTATACTTGCGCTGGAATAGAACGGACGATTACTGTCTTGGAACATTTGTCCTAACAAATGTCGCTCGGAACCTGAAAAGATAAATCCGCAGTTACTCATTCGCTGGATGTGTGTGCGAAGTATAGCTTCTACATTGCTCTCCGGATAATCAGTTATACGCTGAAACTCGTCAATAGCTATAATACATGGCTTGTCGGCTTGCTCCAAAAAACGAAAAATCTCCTCAAGGGTATATGTAGGATTACTGATATGTCCTAATGAGATACTGAACTTAGGATTTCCGGTAACAGGATCCATCCCAAACTCTCCGTGCAATGATTGCACAGTTTGCATAAATAGTTTACTCAGACGGTTGCTTACAGAACTCAACGTTTCAAATACAGCTTTACCAAGCTCGTAGGTAAATTCTTGTATATTGCCTGTTTGCATAATATCAACAAGCACCTTGTAATATGAGTCTTTCAATTCCGGCTGTTCAAAGCAGTGATCTATTAGCCGTGATTTACCAATACGACGCGGGGCAATCAGAACAACATTGTTGTTGTTTGTAAGCAATCTAACTAATTTTATAGTCTCTTGCTCTCTATCGCAGAAATATTCCGGCGGTATTGCGCCTCGTACAATGAACGGATTAGAAACCTTTGCCATAACTGTACTGAATAAAAAATTTCTGCAAATTTACAACTTTTATTTAAATTATGCAAATTGAATAATTCATTTTACATAAAATAAATAAATAATTCCTTATTTGTGTCAATTTAGATTGCAATTTCATTCCTTACTCCGCTACTTGCCGGCGGCGATTGCGGATGGCAATCGTCGCGGCAAAGGCAGCAGCAAACAGTAACAGCGGCAGGGCAGCATCGCCGATGGGAGTGTTACCGGTATCGTCTTCATCCACTACAGGGATATCCGGAAGCAAAGGATCGTTGCGCTTACCACGGTTAGGTGCTGAGGCTGTTCCGTTTTCATCCAATGTGGGATTGGAACTATACGCACTACCGGACGGTGACAATGTGCTGGTGGACTGGAATACTGCATTGGGTTGCTCCTGACTGCTGAACTGCGCCATGGCAGGCAGTGCAACCAGCACTGCTGCCAGGACAATCATTACTAACTTATATCTCATTGTCTTCATATTGTTTACAAATTAATCTAATAATACAAATTCGTTTATGACCAATATTAATTATTAATTGTTAACTATTCACTTATTTGCAAAGCGCACCGGTTACATTGTAGATTCTGCCTGCGCGGATAATATACAGTTTGTCGTCAATAATCAACTTTCTGACAGCTGCCTGCTGGTCGCTGATATCTTCCGTATCTTCCACTCCTGTCGGGGTCTTGAGAATAGGCGTCTTACTGATGACGAATCGCGTAGCGTTGGTGTATTCATCCGGAGTGAAATCATAGGTGTTACCCTCAGCGATGAGCGTGGATTGCTCCATGAGCATATCATTGAGGTAATACCCTGTTTCTGTTCCGCTGAACGATATAGTGTAGTTAGCAGCATTGCCCGGGATAAATCCGACCACTGTTCCTTCCAGACTCGGCGTTGCCAGAACAGTCATCTTATCCTCCATCTGAGCGTATAACTGACCTGAACGGCCGTCACCCTCTAGGTATATAGCTTCCCAGCCGTTATCAAACTCATTGGTGAATTGCTCGGCCTCGCACAGACGCAGATTGGTTGTTCTGTCGTTACCTGATACGTGCAGGTATATATCTGACATTTCTGCAACCTCACGTTTCGGTGCACGTAATGCTGCGGTGCGGTTAACTGATGCTACGCCACGAACAGCCTCGTCATACTTGAGTTTAAGCGAACCACCACCACTGTTAGCCAGAATGGTGTATGCCTGCATTGCCGGAATAACAGCCGCTCCCGCAGAGGCTGTCGGATAACCTACCCAGTCACCACTTTCATATACATATACCGTAGATGTAGCATCGGTAATCTTGCCATTCAATGCAGCAATGCTGATAGGCGATGTCCATGAGTTACCGATCATGTTCATACCTACACCGGATCCTGATGTATATGCAAGCGAGAATGTCTGATCTTCCGTGCTTGCCAATGTACCTGTCAGGCCATAACCGCTGGCGCTGACTTGGGTTATACCGACTGCCTCGAATGCAAACAGATCGTAGTAGTAACCGCGACGTTCCCAACCTGTTCCTTCGTTCCATACATAGGTGTAGATACCTTGTCCGGCGAAACTGTTCTGCACGCCGACGGATGTCATCGGAACAGCAATGAATTGGAAGTTATAGCCTTCTTCATCCTTCACCGCTGTAGTGGTTACCAGAACCGTAGCTTTGGTATCAGCAGCAGAGTTGTCGAGGATGAGTGAAGCCTGTTTCGAAGCAGTGGTATTGACGATGATGTCCGTTGTCTCGGTCGGATCACCGTTGGACTTCTTGATCGTACCTGCTACCTCCAATGCTCCACCCGGCTCAATGGTCAACGAACCTGCTGAAATCAAGATTTCTCCCACATGAGCGGATGTACCGTCAGCGATAGTCACATTGCTGCTGATGGTTACCGTGGAGTAATCATCCGTCGGAGCTGAACCCTTTGACCAGTTCGTGCCGGTTGCCCAGTTCGAGTTGGTTTCGCCGGTGAAAGTATTGGTATCCGATGTCCATTTAGCGTAGAGCGTTGTGGCACTTTCGGTATCCTTGTTCCACGTTCTGGCGCTTGTACCGTCCGCGTTGTAATATTGCGTACCTGTACCGCCAGTACCGTCCCAGTATCCGCCGAAAGCATAACCAATTCTGTGCGGCACGGAAACTGTCGTCATGGCTGCATCGTACGTTGCTGTTGTGCCATCTGAACCGCCTTCACCGCCTCCCTTATTGAAGGTTACGGTGCATTGCTTAGCAGTCCAGGTAGGATAAAGCGTCAATGCTGCGTTGCCGGTGTAGGTGTCTCCGGAAGCATAACTTGTACCTCCTGTACCTGCGGAATTGGTGTCCCAAGCTGTCTGATTATATCCGGTACGGGTAAAGAGATAGCTTCGTATCGAAATATTTACACCATACACTTTTATATCCGTCACATTGTCGCCTGTGCCGTATGAACCTTTGTTATAAGCGATGTTGTACGGCGTACGTGATTCGTAGTAGATAGCATTGCTGGCAGAAGATGCCGTACCATAAGTGCTATTATAGTAGTTACTTGCCACTACCGTCATCGCCTGTTTCTGCTGGTTAGTGGAGGAAGCCGTATACGTGTGAGTAGCTGTTGCGGATTTCTCTCCATCGTCCTCACCCGCTTTCTTGAACTGATAGTGTGCAGTCATGTTTGCATCGTTCAGAGCAGAAACAGATGTTGCCGAAACATATATACTACCACCGGCAGCCACCAGATATGGCGTACTTTCACCACCATTACCTCCATATGTTACAGTTGTTCCGCTATGCGTCAAAGTAGCACTACTCATCGGTGGGCAGTAGGTAGTCCATTGCGGAGTCCAACTATCCCACCAATCTTCATTGCCCACTTCTTCCATCAAGCAATTCTGTTGGACATTGGCTCTGTCAATAGCATAAACCTTGCTGGTATAGTTCCATATTTCAGAGAAGTCCGTGCTCATTCGGTTCAACTGAACTTGTCCAACCTTGCCTCCTGTCGGAATAAGGGCATAATATACTCCTTCTTCCAGTACAGATGCATTGCTGCAATCCACATGGCTGTAATCTATACCTGAAGCATAGTTCTTTAACCAGAAACGGGTTGAGAATGCTGCTTCGTTCCAATGTTCATCGTCAAGTCTTCTTGAGTCGAAATAGAGATACCTGTTCTCAGGCAATTGTGCTTTGGTTGTATCAGCAGGGAAGATAACACTAAGTGTTTTGTCTGCACCGTTCCAACCGAATACGTAATCACCGGCGGTGGCAACAGAAAGTGTCATGTCGCCTCCATCCGAATAAAGAAGATAGTCTTTTATAGTTTCAGTATATTCAGCATCTGTCAGACCGTACCAAACACCGTTATACTTCACCTTAAACCCATAACTACCAGCAGCTAAGTGCAACTTATAATATCCGTACTCGTCAAACAAATGGGCTTCTTGATCCCAACTATCCCATGAGCCTACGAGGAACTGGCTTGGGTATTGGATAGCTATTTCGGGCGCGTTGGTGTTGGTCTTGGTGATGGTGAACATATAACTACCGGCCTTGTCGGCAGTTATCTTCATGTTGCCATCATCATCATTATATAAAGTTGTGGCCCCAACGCTACTTGTTGCATTGCCAATAAGCGATGAGTTACTCCACCATGTATTGCTTGCAGCGTCATACATCTTGAAGGTATATGACTCATCTTTGGCGAGGTTGATACTGATTGTGGCGGTGTGAGTAGAGCAGTCGTGCGTCATCGGGTCGTCATCGCCCCACTCATTCTTATCGCTTTTTATATACCACTCATGCTCAATAGCCGATTCACTACCCGTAGTTGTGCTATTCTTATAGTAGTAATGCCCGTTAGCAATAGTCAAGTCGGCAGTCTGATTTGCATCGCCACTTGAACCATTGTTGAAGATAACGGTATTCCAATCCTCGTCGCCATCAGCTGTTCCGCCTATACCGTCACCCTCAAGGTAATACTGATAAACGTAGTATTTCACACAGTTGATATCTTCTGTTGTGCTAAGTGCTACACCCGGCCATTCTGCATTTTTGTTTGAAGTTTTGTCGCTTTGATAGACATATGCTTTAACACTTGACCAATCTAATGCATATGGTATAGCGAAGTACATCTTCACACCATCGCGGTCGTCATAAGTAGCCGTAACGGTTGCATCGGCTGTCGAGTATATTTCAATTGTCTGATCGGTCAAATTGTAACCGCCTTTTAACGAAACTCCGGTTCCAAGACTCCAACCTGTAAATTTCTTGCCTTCGTCAGGATCATTTGCTGTGATCTTAGCCGATGTTGCTACACCAGCCGTCGTAGTTGTAGCTGATCCGCCATAAACTACGCCATCCTCAATAGTAATATCTCGCATAATCTCACTTGCCGAAACAGTCACCGTCACAGCACTTGCAGGTTGCGTGAAGGTGTAGGTATTCGTTGATGGATTAGAAATTGTAACCGTATTACTGCTTGCATCTTCCGCCGATACAGAAATCGAGTATCCGGTTGCCGGAGTGAGCACCATTGTCACGGTACTTCCGTAGGCGCCAGTTGATGGCGCTGTCGTATAGGTGCAACCTGTCGGAGCACTTACCGGCGAATAAGTGATAGAGTAGTTATGTGCAGTCCAATACGCGTAAATAGTCCTTGCGCCTGCTTGATCCCATACGTGTGCACTCGAAGCATCAGAATTATAGTATTTAGTTCCGCTACCTCCAGTGCTGCCATAATAACCGTTGAAGTCATAACCCGTACGCGTCGGCATCGTAGCAGAAGGCATTGCAGAGTTATAGGTAGCTGTCACATTATCGCTACCACCCGAACCAGACTGTTTGTCAAATGTAACCTTGTAAGTGTTGGCTGTCCAATGAGCATACAGGGTAAGAGTGCTTTCTTCGTACAGCCAATAGCCGCTGGCATCTGTGTAGCCGGCAACTGGTCCAGTTGTGGTTCCAGCTTTTAAGATAATTCTTGAACCTCCACTTGCCGCTGTATACCATCCGGCAAGGGTATAACCAGTACGAGTAGGTATAGTAATAGAAGAAGACAAATCTCTGCTACCGTGTTCGGCTGTAACAGACGTTGTTCCGCCTGCACCACCATTGGCATCAAGCGTGATAGTTGTAGTCATCTTTTCTACTTTAGCATACAAAGCCGTATTTTCCTCAAGGCTGAAACTATATGGATTGTTAGTGGAAACACGTGAGAGACATGCTGTAGAGGTGTACCAACCAACAAACTTATAGTGTGAAGCAGGTGTTGCTGTAATGGTTACACCTGTTCCTGATACCAATGATGCACCGGTAGAAATAGATGATTCATCAGAGGTTTTTGCTGCACTTACTGTAACATTTCCTGACGAAGAGGTGCCCACTCCATAGGTAAGCGTATAATACGTTGCGTCTTCCGTCCAATGAGCATAGAGAGTGATGTCTGCGCCATCATTAACCCAATATCCCGAACTCAACCAACCAGCAACGGTTTCACTGACCAATGTACCATTCGCATTGATGATTTTGGTTCCGCCATCAGATGCAGTGAAATAACCGTCGCATGAGAAGCCTTCGTAGGCTGCACCGGAGAAACTTGTCAAAGTGTTGCTGTTATAAGTAGCTGTTGTCGAACCATTGGAGTCACCACCATTCTTGTCAAGCGTGATAGAATATGTCTTGGCAATAATAGAAGCCGTTACAAAAACATCATCTGCTGCCGGATAGAATGTGGTGGATGCAGACGAGGCGTCAGCAAACGTACCACTTTTATCGCTACTCCAACCATTAAACCGATAACCGGTTGCAATGGATGTAGCAGAAACAGTACCACCGGTAACTTCACCGAACGCAGTCCATGAATTCGGGCTGGTTGTAGCATAACTACTAGTACCCACTCTAACGTCATGCATAATCTCCGTCCACTTGGCGTAAAGAGTGAAGTCAGCTGTTTTGCTTGTTGCGCCTATAGAAGAACCTGCAGAAGTTGTACAAGTGGAATTTGTGTACCAGCCACCAAAAGTATAACCAGTTTTAGTCGGGCTCACCAATGCTGTTGCAGTTCCGTATGTATGGGTGGTCGGATAACCGTCACCATGCGTACCGGAAAAAGCGACATCGCCCTGATCTTTATATGTGATATTGTAGGTTTGTGGAGTAAACGTAGCAGTTACCGTAGCAGCAGCAGATGGGCGAAACTTGGTGCTGGCTGTTGTAGAAGTTGTTGCTGTTCCTGTGGAGCCGAAGTAACCACTACCACTCGTGATTGCCCACGATGTAAAATCGTAACCGGTATTAGGAGTAGCAGTAATATCTCCACCGGATATTGTACCCATATTTGTTGCAGAGGACGGAGTTACTGAACCGCCTGCCGACGGTGTTTTGGCAGCAGTAACGCTATAAGCTGCTTCCGACTTATAATAAACGGTTTTTGTACTCTCTGTACCTGTAAGTGAAGAATCATCATTGTTGATACATTGTGTATGTATAACAACAGAAGCCTTTGTAGTCGATGTTATTCCGGTTACTGTTAAAACATTAGAGTTCTGTTTGTCTCCGGAATTCTTCCAATACTTAATAGTCGAATTAGCATCGGTACGACCTTTAGAACCACTGACAGTAAGTGTCAGCGTTCCATTATATGGGATAATATAGGGGTCACCACTCGTACCCGATCCTGATAAATATCCGGATTCTGCTACCGAGAAACTACTAATCGCCGGAGGTGCAATGTTGTAAGTGAATTTATTCTTAACGCCACTATTTGTCGGAATATAGTAGTTGTCACTACATCCACTTGAACTGGAACTACTACCCCAAGTTTTAAATCTATACCAGAATGTATAACTTCCTGAAGCCCCGGTATTATATTGAGCCACTGTCCAATTAGCGGTGCTTTGCAACTCGTGATTATTACCTCCCGTAGCCTGCCAAGTCCATGTCGGTTGATATTCTTGATCAGAGCTAATGTAGTAATCAACAAGACCACCGCACATATTTCCCGAACCATCTTTCCAGTATTTTAAATACATGCTTGTGATTTTGAAATCAGCAGTAAGCGTTCCTAAGTCAATTGTTTGAGTGGTTGATGTGGAACTTGTGTACGTAGCATTGCCGCTTGTCCCGCTGTATGAGTATGTAAAATACACCTCATAGAAGCCTGCTCCAGCCCACATCTCTCCCACACCGAGGGTGAAGAGCATAGTTAAGATAAGGCATAGGCTGGATATGAATTTAGTGCAACCCTCCGCCTGCACCGTAGCGGAACTTCTCCAATTGAAGTTAAACAATTTAAACGTTTTCTTAGCCACAAGGGCACGATTAACTCCGTTTTTCATAATTTTATTTTTTATTTGTTAATATTCGATTAATAGCGTTCTTCCATTTTGTGGTCTATTTTTAATTCGCCCAAGATGTTTTTACTTAGTTTCAACATCCTTTCATCATATTCACTTAAACTCATCCCCTGAGTTACTTCATGTTCAATTCCTTCAATGGCTTTACCTATAATCCCAATTTGCGTCTTAATAAATTCTTCTCCCAGTGCAGAATCCCTTATCACTCCTTTAATATACTCTTTGTTTTCTGCATGTTGAAGAAGAGTATCCATATCATCATTGACAAGTGTCCTTATTGCGTTAACAAGTTGTGCAATTTGTTCTTTCATAATAATCTGTATTTTAGTAGTTGTTAATTGTTCAATTTTTCACAAGTTATCTAGTTTTTCCATTATTCAAGATTTTTTATTTGCTGTATAAGTTCAACAAACATATCTTTGTATTGACCATTAAGATCCTTAATAGAGACTTGAGGTAATCTTCTCATTTCTTCTGGAGAAATCGGATGGCTTGGTCTGACAAGAAGTTTGTAATGTCCTTTTCCTTGAGTGTTCCATTCATAATCGAAACTATAAAAACCTCTCTCAGCAAAAAATCTAAAACTTTCTAAATAACGATCCTCATTAAATCCTGTAAGTCCCCTTAGTTCATCTATATGTTCTGTATTTGGTCGTACTATGATACCCGGAATAGGGGATTTGGATATCACTATTTGTTGGATTTGCGATAATTCTATCCTGTCTGCTGCAAACTCCGGAATTATACTTCCGTTTGATGCCAAATGGATGGGATACTGATTGTCCACTACACAAAACCAATCAATATCGTTTGTCCTCATATGTTCGTTAGAAATCACCATTTTTTTACATTATTAAACGTTTCCCTACAATTACCACACGGAGGAATCACCACTCCTGTTCTTGGACGATAAGCATCCCCAAAATATATATCATCCAGGTCTTTTACCCACTCTTTTTTTAACAACTCATTGGCAGCTTGAGGTTCAGCGCAATGTCCTATTGCAAACTTTATTTCATGCCGAGAGGTATCACCATATTTACCTAATCTATTTTCTAGTCTTTCTAATAAGTCTCGATTAATATACCTTTTCATTACATGATGTTCGGTTTTTCCTATATAATAGTTTTCATTGTTTTGAGCACATGCTACAACAGTAGGTGGATATTCAATCAACTTTGGTTTTCGATTTCGCGTTTGATAGTAATATGACCATAAATCCCTTGCAATTGCATCAGCTTCTTTGCGTGCACGCTCTGATAACCACGATTGAAGTGCCGCAGCACCGGCCTTTTGCTTAATTTCTATGTCTGAATCCAAAATCATATTATGTTTTTCCTTGCCCTTTTGCCCTTTCGGTTTCCTTTCTGTTCCCGATCCATAGTCGAGTCGTTTACGTTCCATTGTCGGGGTTGATGTAGGGTTTACTCTGATTATTCTAATTTGTTGTTGTTCTCTGTCAGTTTTGTCAGTTTGCTATATTCGGTGTTAGTTGGTGCGTTTTGGCAGACGTTGTGATGTGCCTAATGCTTTTTCTTCTTTTGCTACACGTCTTTCCACTTTCTTTATATCTTCTGCCGGTGGCAGTAATTCGGGCTTGATGCCTCGTTCACCTAACATGTTTCTTACTGTGCGGTTGTTTTGCACATGTTCGGTTGTGATAGATGTTTCACCGTGCAAGTCTTTTGCTTCGACATTGAAGTTCGTCATTTCTGTGGCGAGGTTCTTAGCGGCAATCGTTACTTGTGGCAGGTGATCTGCCAATGCTCCACTCTTCACGCCTAATCGATGTTTCATCTGTTCGGTCGAATATCCGCCAAACAATGCAGTGTCACCTTTTGAACGAATACGTGCAAAGCCTTTGTCATCCACCCCGCGTTCATAGATATTCTGCGACAGACGCTTCTCTGATGCCCTCAGTTCTTCCCTTTTCTCTAAGCGTTGTTGTAATCTCAGTCGTTCAGCAATCAGTTCGGCGCGACGTGTCTGTACAGCGAAATAACTTTGTGCAAAAGCAATCTCTTCCTTCTTTGGATCACCATTCTGCGCAATCAGATAGCAAGCGTAACGGGTGAGAAGGATGTCGTTGATTTCCTTTTGTGCACCTTTAGGCATAGGTATCGTTTTCGTGACGTCACGAAAATGATCGTCAATACTGATATTCTGCGACTTACATGAATCTTTGGCGCGGTTGATTGCTACTGCGAAATTCTCCCAACGTGCATAACCGCACACCATTTGCAGTTCACGCGCGTACCAAACCTCCATCTTCGAACCGTCATCAGCCTCTATCTCGTGCATAATGCTGTCGAACGTTGTCTTGTATGTCAATATACTTTGCGAATCCATAGGATTATAAGTTTTATTATTTAACTTTTTGCCTTGCAGCAGTTCAACCCTCCGCCTGCACCATAGCGGAACTTCTCTTGTTAAAGTTAAACAATTTAAACGTTTTCTATCGATCTGCTTCGCTGTGCTTAGCCACAAGGGCACGATTAACTCCGTTTTTCATAATTTTATTTTTTATTTGTTAATATTCGGTGCTATAGTAATTTTCGCATCTCTTCAATATTAGGAAGTGCTTTGCGGAATGAATCAGGCATGTCATTCAAACTATAATAGGTGGCCACTCCCATTGATTTGTCAAAATCTTGAATGACGTACTCCACATAATCGCTGTCAGCCTTTGTACAAAGCACTATGCCTATCGGTGGATTTTCATGAGGCTTGCGCATCTGGTCGTTTACTAATCGCAGATATGTGGTCAATTGCCCCAAATATGCTGATTTGAATTCCCCTTTTTTCAATTCAATTACTACCAAAGCATTCAGTTCACGGTTGAAGAAAATTAGATCAGGGAAATGCTCTTTGCCAAACGCTTTCAAGTTGTATTGATTGCCTACGAAAGCAAAGTCTTTGCCAAACGTCATCATAAAACGTTTGATGTTATGGATGATCTCTTGTTCTACAACGCGCTCGTCAATATCTTCAATGTCTCTTACTCCTAATTCTTCCGTATTGATAAAATCCAGTTGGTAGGCATCTTTGAACATCAGGATTGTTCGTAATGCTTGCTCTGCGGAAGATATCGTTTTGCGGAAGTTGCTTGGCATTGTTCCCCGATGGTGGTATTCGTCTGCTTTAATAGCCTTCTTAAGGCTTTCTACCGATAACTTCTCTTCTTGTGCCAAGCGGATATAATACATCCGCTCTTCTTCAGTCTTTGCCATCTGAAGGATGAACCGATGATGAGTAAAGCTGATTTCCAAGAATGCAGAGAACGTGTTTTCGTCAAATTTCGTTACTTGTGAGTGACGAATCTCAACGGGTATTTCGTTACTTACGAGTGACGAATGATATTTTGTTTTATCTGTAGGCGTTGCATCCAATCCTTGCCATTCTTCGTAAAAGATACGCATAAGTTTGAGATTGGTTGCAGAAAATCCTCTTAGACCGGGCATTTCTCTGGACAATAGTTCACTTATCCGATCGATAGCTCCTGTTCCCCATTTCTGCTTGCGGCTATTGTGCGAGATATATCTTCCTATGCCATAATACAGAGACAGTTGTACCCGATTCACATCTTTCGATGCTTCGCACTGGCTGTGTAAGATGGCTTGTTTGATAACATCCACCGCTTGTGTTATGCTCGGCAATATGTCGTTTTCGTTTTGCATTGTATCAATTGATATTTAGTGGCAAAAAGTTGCTCGTTCCCTTTTAGGACAGAATAGCGCGCTATATCTTCGTCTGTGTCTACGATCGCTTCACTGAAATCAGCAGGCAGTGTTTGTTGAATATCTGATATAACTTATTTTGAGAGTTTGTGACATTGTTTCAATTACTAAGTTGTTAAAATTCATCATCTACTTGCAGAAGTGTACGATAGTGCGTCCAACTGAGGAGAAAAGATTTTGGACTTGCCGCGTCCAAAATGTTTGGGAAACACTGATTAATATATGCAATACTTTCGTTCAATCTTTTGTTTTATCTGTTAGCTATATTTAATTTTTCGCGTGGCAAAGTTGACAATCTTGACAAACTTTTTGCTTTGGCACTTTTTGTTTCCCTTCTGTTTTGTGTTTGACAATTTGTACCTTAGGAAGTGCTGTGTTTGTTACTATTCGGTGTTAGTTGTTTTCGTCAAATGGTAACTCTTGTGCCTTAACTTCCTCAATAGGATGAATATAGTCACTAGCTTTTATCGGTGAAACAACACTTTCTCCTATTGTATTCTCCAATTGTTGGCGTGCTGCTTTGGCAACTTCACCGCCTTCTTTGGCAACCTGCATGTTCTGCCCCATAGTCCTCGGATTCTTCCGCTTGGATATTTCCGTTGTCGAAGCTTCTGCCAAAGTGTTTAATGCCAATTCAATGGTTGACATGTTGTCTCGCAAATTCTCTTTCTTTAGCCCTTTGAACTGCTTATATTCTTTCGTAGTCTTTCCACTCCAAGTCTTTGTGATTAAGTCTGTCAGTATTGCAAAGTCACGTCCTTCTTCCAAACCAGCCCGTTTCCATTCGTTCGTCAGCTCATTGCGCGCGTCGATTGACTTTACGCGGTTAGCAATCCATTTATCCGAATAGCCTTGTTTCTTATAGTCGGCCACTGCCTGCTGTATGGAGCGCTCCGGATCAATCATCTGCTGTATTCTTTCGCTTCCCATTTGCGCCAACCAACGTTTCAGTGGCTCAGCTTTCTTTGATGGTATAGATTGCACGATACGCAAAATCCCCTCTAAATCAGCCACATCTGTTAGGCGCATCTTTCCATCCGCAGCGGGTAATTTCAACTGTTTACAATTTGTAATCAGTTCATCTGCGCCTTCTGTTATAAGGCGTTTTTTTGCTACAGCCCAATAGACTGTTGCGCCTCGTGCAGATTCTTGTTCTGTTAGTGCGCCGACAACATCCACTACGGAGAAAAAGTATTTCTCCAGTTCATCGTCCCACACAACGCGTATCTTGGAGTTCTCGAACAGTTGTATTTGTGTTTCTTGCGACATGTTGTTGTTTTGTCTGTTTGCTATATTTAATTTTTCGCGTGGCAAAGTTGACAATCTTGACAAACTTTTTGCTTTGGCACTTTGGCACTTTGACACTTTCTGTTTCCCTTCCATTTCCCTTCTGTTCCCGTTCTGTTCCCGTTCTGTTCCCGAACCGTAGTCGAACCGTTTACGTTCCATTGTCGAGCCATAGTCGGGGGTGATCTTTTTATTTATCTTCCGGATTGTAGTTTAGTGTGCTATGTACGGCATCGTGATAGTATAAAACTTTTTCACCGGAAGGCAATTGATAAACCCGATATGCGAAATGAAATCCTTCCACATAGAACTCATAGTACCCAGCTTTTTGCCAGTCTTTTCTGTACGGCTGACGTTGAAAACACTCAGCAAAGTCTGCAAAATCGTTCAGTGCCTTTTCCAGCCTGTCAATCTTCGCAATGACAGTGGGGTAATCCAATGTTATATGTTTGCGCATGCTTGCGTCATAAAATTCATCAAGCACTCGATACACCTGATTGTCAATATATACTTTCATGCTTGATAGTACGCACGTGCCTTCTCACGTAATTTGTTCATAGCCTCATGTAGCGGCATGCCGTTCTTTTCCAACTCGTACATGGTGATTTGCGGAGTGTTGCTCGGTTGTTTCATCCATTCGATGTACGACATCACTCTGTTCATCGCAGTGGTATCTTCAATCATCGGTCCCATTGCAGTCAGAAATCTGTTACTTGCAACTGCTTGTAGTGTACTCATATTGTTTGTTTTGTTAGTTTGTTATATTCTTTTTTCCCCTTGCCCTTTCTGTCTTTTGCCCTTTCGGTTTTGTGCATGCGCATATATGTATGTGTACATACACGCACACTAAAAGCCAACAAAAATACAAATATTTTTGTAATAATGCAAATTTTTTGGCAGAATTTTGACAAAAAGTAGGAAAAAAGTGCAGAATTTCTGCAAAATGGCAGTTTTTTGAGATTTGCGGTTGGTGAAAAGTGAAGGTTTTTAATGCTGTCTGATAATTAAAACAAAAACAGAGATAAACCCTTTTGAAGACTTTTTGAGCTTCGCTCTATGCGTAAATTACTACCAAAAACTCCTTAAAAGTAAACTTTTAGATAGTTTTTACTACTAATTTCCGCACTCTAACGAGAGAAAGCCTTCAAAAGAAATAAACAGAAAAAACATTTCATCAGCCACGGCTGACGAATTTCAACCGTACGAGTTTTTCGTACGTTTCAGTTGTACGATTTTTGCGTACAACTCAGCTGGTTACAAATTGTAATCAACTCAACAAAAAAGGGTATCACAAATTGTGATCCCCCTATGATTTTCAATTGCTTAAGATTTGCGGTTAAAATATTTCACCGCCAATGTGCTATAAGTTTCAAAGCGTTACAATTTGTAATGGTTTTGTAACGATTGTGCACATACAAAAGCAACAACCCCTTGCGGAACTGTTGCTTATAGAAATGATAGTTAATTACTTTCTTTGGAAGAGTTCCTCATGTGAGCCGGTATTAGTTAACAGCAACGTCAATCTCTTATCGTTTTGGCGCCACACTAACAGCCAATCTTCCTCAATATGGCACTCCCAAAGTCCGGCATATTCATCGTGAAGCATGTGAGGTTGGTATTCATCCGGAACGCAACCATCCTGTTCCAGCAACTCGACCACATCCTGTAATAGTTGCATGTTGCGACCTTGTTGCTTGCAGCGTTTGAAGTCCTTATCAAACTCCTGCGTTGTGCGAAGCGAATACATGGCTTAAACTCCTAAGGTCTTGAACATCTCTTCGGCAGAAGACCAAGAACGTACACGACCGGCTTCGATGTCATCTAATGCACGATCTAAGGAATTCTTTTTCTCTATTTCAAAGCCAAGAGCTTTCACTATAGCCTTAAAGCGCTTTGCTTCCAAACGCGGTACATGAACCGTTAACCGCTCATACTGGTTTGCAACTGCTGCTTGCATATCTGCCTCCTTTCTTTTTTATTCATTACCTTTGACAGGGCAAAGGTACAACAAAAAAATGAAAATTGCAAGTTTTTTAACGAAAATAATCGTTTTTTATATACAAAAAAGATGTTTTTGTGAATAAAGTTGCAAAATTTCTGATTGATCATCCGCAGACGGGTTGCAGGCCTTTCTGTTGGGCGAGTTGGATGAGGTAGGTGACGGCGGCATCGTGGTCGTTGGGGATAACGCCGTCAAGGATGGCATCTTTGATGGCAGACTTGAGTTCGCCGACCAGCGAGCAAGGCTCCAGACCGAACATCTGCATGATCTCGTCACCCATCACAGGCGGCTGGAAGTTGCGGATGCGGTCACGTTCCTCGAGTTCAACCATCTTACGCATGACGAGTTCGTAGTTGTCGTGGAAGCGTTTGACTTTGTCGGCATTACGCGAGGTGATATCCGCGTTGCAGAGGATCATTAGATCGCCTATATCGTCACCTGCCTCGAACAGCAGACGGCGCACGGCGCTGTCGGTGACGGTTTCCTCGATGAGGTTGATAGGTCGCATGTGCAGATCGACCATCTTCACCACGTAGTCCATCTTCTCGTTCTGCGGGAGTTTGAGTGCCTTGAAGATGCGTGGCACCATCTTCGCGCCGATGTAGTTGTGGTTGTAGAACGTCCAACCGACCTTCGGCTCGTAGTGTTTGGATTTGGGTTTGCCTATATCGTGCAGCAGAGCAGCCCAGCGAAGCCAAAGGCATTTATCCATTTTCTCATTTACTATTTCCGCATTTGAACGTTGGATTTCAGCAACGTTGTCGAGGACCTTGAGGGTGTGGTAGAAGATATCTTTGTGACCGCGGCCATCGACGGTCTCAACGCCTTTCAGCGCTGCGAGTTCGGGGAAGATAAGCGGCAGCAGACCTGTCTTGTCAAGCAACAGCCAGCCTTCCGAAGGACGGCGGGAGAGCATGATCTTGTTCAGCTCGTCGGCAATACGTTCGCGGGTGATGATGTTGATGCGTTCGCGGTTACGCGCGATGGCGTCAAAGCACTCACCGGTGAGGTTGAAACCGAGTTGCGTAGCAAAACGTATAGCGCGCATCATGCGCAGCGGATCATCACTAAACGTGATGTCAGGATCAAGAGGCGTCTGGATAATGCAGTCCTCAAGGTCATACATCCCGTCAAACGGGTCAAGGAGTTCGCCGTAACGGTCATGGTTGAGGCAGATAGCCATCGCGTTGATCGTGAAGTCCCGTCGGTTCTGGTCTTCCTCGAGCGTGCCGTCCTCAACAATCGGGTTACGCGAGTCATGGCGGTAACTCTCCTTGCGTGCACCGACGAACTCGAGCTCGGTGTCGCCTTTTTTCACCTGCGCAGTACCATAGGTCTTGAATACCGAGAGGTGTGCACCTTTGCCAAGACGCTTGGCGACAGCTTCGGCGAGCAGTATTCCCCAACGCGGCGCTTCGCTGATTGCTGATTGCTGATTGCTGACAGCGGGTTGGACAACGACGATGTCGATATCCTTGCTGTCGCGGTGGAGGATGAGATCACGTACCCAGCCGCCGACCACATAGCATTCGATACCGAGCTTATCGGCTTCGACGCCGACAAGCTCAAGAATGGGTTGGTGTATTTTCGGGTTAGTGATGATCATCGGTTGTTGTACATTTCGGCGTAGTACTTCTCGTACTCACCGGAGGTGATGTTGTCCACCCAGGCTTCGTTGTCCAGATACCAGCGAACGGTTTTCTCGATGCCCTCCTCAAACTGCAGGGTCGGTTCCCAACCGAGTTCGCGTTGGAGTTTGCGGGAGTCGATAGCATAACGCATATCATGGCCGGCACGGTCGGTAACGAAGGTGATGAGGTTCATATCCTCGTCTTCCTTGCGTCCGAGCAGACGATCCACCGTGCGGATAACGACCTTGATGATATCGATGTTCTTCCACTCGTTAAATCCGCCGATATTGTAGGTTTCGGCTACCTTGCCCTTGTGGAAGATCAGGTCAATAGCGCGTGCGTGATCCTCTACGTAGAGCCAATCCCGTACGTTCTCGCCCTTTCCATAGACGGGCAGGGGTTTGCGGTGACGGATGTTGTTGATAAACAGAGGAATAAGCTTCTCCGGGAACTGGTACGGGCCGTAGTTGTTCGAGCAGTTGGTGACGATAGTCGGCAGACCGTACGTATCATGGAACGCGCGCACGAAATGATCGCTGCTGGCTTTGGATGCGCTGTAGGGCGAGTGCGGGTTGTACTTCGTTGTCTCGACGAAGAAGTTCTCGCCGTAAGTCTCGTGACCATCTGCTGAGGCTTTTGTGGTGAACGGCGAGGGCAGTCCTTCGGGGTGGGTGAGTTCAAGTGCGCCATACACCTCATCGGTGGAGATGTGGTAGAAACGTTTGCCCTCGAACTTCTCCGGCAGGCTCTCCCAGTAGAGTTTGGCGGCTTGGAGCAGACTGAGCGTACCCATCACGTTCGTGCGGGCGAAAGTGAAGGGGTCTTTGATAGAACGATCGACATGACTCTCGGCAGCCAGGTGGATAATGCCGGTCACCTGTTCCTCTTGCATCAGGGCGTAGATCGTATCGAAGTCGCAGATATCGGCGCGCACAAAGCGGTAGTTGGGTTTGTTCTCGATGTCGCGGAGGTTGTTCAGGTTGCCTGCGTAGGTGAGTTTGTCCACATTGATGATGCGGTACTCGGGGTACTTGTTCACAAACAGGCGTACCACGTGACTTCCGATGAATCCGGCTCCGCCGGTGATGATGATGCTCTTCATTATAGTGAATAGTTAATAATTAACAATTAATATTTTTTTTGATTATAATACGTAGCGTACTTGCTTGAAGTGGTAGGTGCGTTGGTTGCCCTGTTGGTCGCAGAGGATCAGTTCGCCTGTGGGCAGTATCTGTTTGATGCGCGCCATAAACTTTCCTTGGGCCTCAGCCGTGGCGTTCATTGTGGGCTCGGTACTAACCTCTCGCTCGACAAACGGCCAATAGCCGTCGCGGCGAAACAGATGCACGCGGTAGTAGTTGCGCCGTTGCACAGGTTCCCACGAGAGGGTGGTTTCCAGTTTGTGTTCAAACCGCTTCACGATAGAGTCAATATCCGCCTTGACGCCTGTCAGTTGCTTGATACTGACGGGGTTGGGTGCGCCACTCACCCACTGCTCCTGATTGACATTGATGCCTATGCCGGCTATGCTGTGTAGAATCTTTGAGCCGCAGAGGCTGTTCTCGACAAGTATGCCGGCGATCTTCCGGTTGCCGATATAGATATCGTTCGGCCACTTGATGGTCAACATCGGTCGTTGCTCGAATGACAGCCACTCGGCTATTGTCCGGTGGGCGGCAACCGCGGCTGTTACGTTCAGCAAGAACTGTTCGGATATATGCACATCCGGCTCGCGCAGCAGGTAACTCAGCAGCAGGTTCTTCCCCGGTTCCGACTCCCAAGTATTGCCCGTTTGTCCTCGCCCGGCGGTCTGGCAGGTGGTATATATCAGCGGTACGTCCGCCTTCAGACAGGCGGCATACTCCTGTTCCTCACCGCGCAAAAGGCGCTGCATCAGGCTGTTCGTGCTATCTGTTTGGTCGATGTACATTGGTGTTAATCAGCCATATATGGCTGATACTATTGTTGGCCTTTGGTGCGGTATAGGTCGAGCAGGTAGTTGCCTATCACGCGCTGTATATCTTTCGATTTGCCGTTGCCGAAACTTACCATCACGGCAAACACCCACGTCTGACCGTTCGGTAGTTCGATATATCCGGCGAAGTTCTTTGTGGCGGCTATCGTGCCTGACTTGGCATGTACACGGCCTGCCAGCTCCGTTCCCGGCAGCAGGGAGCGCAAGGTGCCTGATTGCCCGCTTATGGGCAGCGAGGCGTAGAACGCATCTTTGTTCGGCGAGCGGTACATATATGTCAGCAGTTGCACAAGTGTCTCTGCACTGATGGCATCCTGGGGCGCCAAACCGCAACCATCAACTATACGCGCACTGCGCATACTTACCCCGCGCCGCAGCCAGAAATCTTTCTCAAAATCCGCAGAGTTATGAATCGTGCACGGCAACCAATACCGTCCTCCAAACGTGCGGAACACCGACTCGGCAAACAGGTTGTTGGAGTGAATATTCGTCTCATAGATGATCTCCCGCACTGTCGGCGACTGCCACGTATAAAGCAGTGTACGGCTCTTGCCATCCGCCTCGGATATGTATGTCGGTTCAGCGGTGATAGTGATGCCGCTCTCCTCCAGCTTTTGGCTCAGATGTTGCACGAGCAATAGTCCGGGGTTAGGCAGATCGCCTTGCACGCCGAACGAGCCTTGGTTACTCGGCACGCTGCCTGTCAGATAACGGGTGTAACTATACGCTGCGCCGTGAACGAACGCGCCGTCGTGGGTGATACTGGTGCAACGGATGTGGTTGTCGAACTGAATACCCGGCACTTCCGGAACCGTATATTGCACTTCCGCTATGCTGCCCACTGCTCCGGAGCGCAACACGACATTCATCGTATTGTCCATGTACGAGAGCGCATATACACCGGGAGCGTAGTAGTTGCCTATATCCTCCCAGATCCATCCGGGATTGACGGCATCGGCATCGAAGTAACTCAGGTCGGCAATCACCGCACCGCGTATCTCGCGGATTCCTGCCTCGCGGATGGCTTTCACCCAGCGGTTGAGGAAGTTACGGTCACCCACCTTCTGCGAACCCAAGGTCGGATCGCCCGTTCCGCGCACATACAGATCGCCGTACAGGATACCATTACTGATATATCCGCTGTACTCGATGTAGGTGCTGAACCGGTAGTCGGCGCCTAAGGTCTCGAGGGCTGTGGCGGTCGGCAACAGTTTCATCACCGAGGCAGGCGGAGCTACGTTCTGCGGACGATAGCAGTCAATCAGTTCGCCGGAATGCAAGTCTTGCACCAGCAGACTGATGTTTGCCGAGGCGGTGACGGGGCTCTTCAGAAAGATATCAAGGCTTTCCGCTGTCACCTGCATGCAGGTTAGCAGACCGATGACCAGTGTATATATGTTCCGTTTGTATAACAACATGGATGTATTCCATCTAAAAGCCTGCAAAATTACAAAAAAAATCTCACATTTGCAAGACTTATGCAAGATTTTTTTTCAAACAGGCCAAATATTCCTGTTCCGGCTGCCCGGGAGTAGGGTGCCACTCGACCTTTTCCGTCACGCCGAGTGCGTGCATATCCAATACCGACGAGTACCCAGAGCGGCAGATTATCCGCTCTGCGCCAAGCAGGTATGCAGCCAGGTGGTTGTCGTCCAGCCAGGGTGCGATGGTTATGTTGCCATGCTTGACCACTGTTGGCGGGCTTTGCATCTTTCCCCGAATAATGAGGACGGATGTATCGGTATTTTCGTAGCGGCGGATGATCTCTTGTTCAAACAGTGTGCGCTGCGGCTCCAAGCCGGATAGCACGGCTACAACCTTATAACTGGCATCGGGAACGAATGTTTTGCCGCTGAACCGCGACAGCACGCCGATGTACTTGGCGTTTGCGGGAAGCACTGCCGGATGTGACAGCTTGCCAGCCAAACCGGGCTGCTGTTCATCGGGAATCCAACACTCGTCGTAGCGGCTGATGACCCGCCGATGCCATCGTGCTACGAGGGGTTCGAGCCATTGCCACGGGCGCGGTAGGGCTATGCGAAGTTGGTGGGTGATATAGATGGTTTTGATGTTTGCTATTTGATGTTTGGTGTTTGAGATGTAGAGCCCAAAGCGGTTGTCGGATATAACCTCGTCAATTTGCTCGTACAGGAGGTAACGGGCGAGCATCTTATGATCCATCCGGGCAGAGCGGATAATACGCGGAAGTGCGCGCAGCATAGCCATCACCTGCCGTCGTCCTGTGCTATAGCACAGATTCAACGGAGCCAACGGCAAAACGCGTAGGGTAGGAAAGTGCTTGCGCAGTAAGGTCAGCGACTCGCCGTCGCCGCCAAGCACGACTTCATGCCCCTCGGACTGCAACCGCTCGATGAGCGGCACGCAGCGCGAGGCGTGGCCTAATCCCCAATTTAACGGTGCTACGAGAATGCGCATGGCTTTAGCAATCAGTTATCAGTTGTCAGCGATCAGATTAGGCAGATATTTGGATGTTGAATCCTTCTGCGATGAGTGGTGCGGCGATGGATTCCATCTCGGGGCGAGATATCTTCTCCAGCGTCTTAACCGGCGTAGCGCGGTCGATGACATAGATCATGATCTGCTTGGGGTGCAAGCGGCGCACGGCTGCATACCAAGCCTCACGTTCGTCGGGTGTGGTGTTATCCACTAACCCGCCATTGGGCAGAGTGCCGCGCAAGAAACAGGTCTGCAAGGTAAAGTCGCCGTTGAACTGCTCCAATTTGCCGATGACATCGTCGGCTGTTAATCTTTGATTAACGGGATCATCGATAGCGTGCATGGTAGCCGTGACGGCGGAGTCGAGTTTGAGGATGCGGTTATCGCAGCGGTAAAGTGCACGCACGACATCCTCACGCCCGAGTTGCGTGGCGTTGGACAGCACAGAAACCTTCGCATTCGGACAATAACGATCACGTAGTGCACAGGTGTCGTTGATGATGCCTTCAAACTCCGGATGCATGGTGGGTTCGCCGTTGCCGCTGAAGGTGAACACATCAATAGTCGATTGTCGGAAGTCGAAAGTCGAAAGCTTCTTATCCAGCGCTTCGCGAACTTCAGCGCGTGTGGGGAGAGTGGGATGAGAGACAGGCTGGTTGAACCCGCACTCGCAGTAGATGCAGTTGAACGAGCAGAGTTTGTGGTTGGTAGGCATGAGGTTGATGCCAAGCGACACTCCCAAGCGACGGGAGTGAATGGGGCCGTAGATTATTTCTGAGAAGAGCATAATACGTATATTTAGACAAAAGTCGAAAGTCAAAAGTTGAAAGTGGTGCAAAGATAGTGAATTTTTCTGAAAAATGCAAAAGATTTTGACAAATATTGCTATATTGTGACGAAATGTTTGCAAATTTCAAAAATTTTGTGTATCTTTGTGTGCAAATTTCAAAAATATCATGAAAAAAGTCTATAAAGCGCACATTCTTTTCACGAAAGAGCGCACAAAATTCGAAATTGTAGAGAACGGTTACATTGCAGTCGAGGACGGTAGGGTGACAGGTGTATATGAGCAGTTGCCTGACGAACTGAAGGGTGTTGCCGTAGCAGATTTCGGTGACAAGTTGCTTATTCCTGCGATGAACGACATGCATGTTCATGCGCCGCAGTACAGGAATCAGGGTATAGCTATGGATCTGGAGTTATTGCCATGGCTGCAGAACTACACTTTCCCCGAGGAGAGCAAGTACGTGGATACGAAGTATGCCGAACGGATGTACCGGCGATTTGTGCGTGACTTATGGCGTTTCGGTACGATGCGCACCGTGGCGTTTGCCACTGTTCACAGGGATAGCACGCGCCTGCTGATGAACCTGTTCCGCGAGGCGGAGATGGGTGCGATGGTGGGTAAGGTGGATATGAACCGCAACTGCCCGGATGCACTGACAGAGACGGTGGAGGACGCTATCCGTGACAACGAAGCGTTGATAGCCGACTGCGCAGAACAGGATGCACTGGTTAGACCTATTATAACCCCGCGGTTTGTGCCCTCGTGCACGCCGGAGCTGCTGCAAGCCTGCGGCGAGTTGGCACGCAAACATAAGTTGCCCGTACAGTCACATCTGTCGGAGAACAGAAGCGAGATAGCTTGGGTACAAGAGTTGGAGCCTGAGAGCAAACATTACGGTGACGCCTACCGCCGCTACGGTCTGTTCGGCGAAACGCCGACGATTATGGCGCACTGCGTGTGGACAGACGGTGATGAACTCGAACTGATGCGTGAGAAACAGGTGATGGTAGCTCACTGCCCGACGAGTAACCTGAATCTCGCCTCCGGAATAGCGCCTATACGCGTGTTCCTTAATAAAGGAGTGCCGGTCGGTTTGGGCAGCGACATCAGCGGCGGTCATGATCTGAGTATATTCAAGATGATGGTTTATGCAGTACAAATGAGCAAGATGCGTTACTGCCAGGATAAGAACCTTGCGTTCCTCACGTTGCCGGAAGTGTTCTGGATCGCCACGAAGTCCGCAGGCAGTTTCTTTGGGAAGGTCGGCAGTTTCGAGCCCGGGTATGAGTTCGATGCTCTGGTGATTGATGACAAGCAGCTCAATCACGACAACTATAGTCTGCTCCATCGCCTGGAGCGGTTCATCTATCTGGGCGATGACCGTCAGATCGTTAACCGCTTCTGCCGAGGCAAGGAGATAGCCGAGCCGAAGGTTTAGTAGTGGATAGTCGTGATGACCGGATAATGGTCGGAATAATCGACGAGTTGGACATCAAATCCCGATGCGGACAAATCCTTGGAGTGCAGTATATAATCTATACGCACTCCTAATCTTTTTTTAACGAACGTGTGCCCGAGTTGCCCGTCGGACGATTCAAGGAAAGCATCTCTCAATCCGCGCTGTAAGATGCGGTAGGTGTAGGAGACAGGCGTAGTGTTCATATCTCCGACGATCAGCACGGGGTGCGGTGAGCGTTCTGCATCGCTGTGCAGCACTTTGGCTTGCTCAATACGAATGGCTGATGCGTGTGCCAGTTTTTCGGATGTACTGTTCAGTGCAGACTGCGCCTGTTCGGTGGTAGTACCCAGATCCAGATCTTTGTTAATCAGTTTGTTGGACTCAAGGTGGTTGGTGTACAGCCGGATGGTATCCGTTGGCAAAACAATGTCGCAAACAGAGGTTATGTTTGATTGCGACTGATAGCGCAGTGTATGCTTATCAATGAGCGGAAAACGACTGAATACAGCGTTGCCGTATTGCCGGCGGGAGTTGTAGATCTTAAAGTCGAAATACGAATAAGGATAGATGCTCAGCGCCTCGCGCAGATCGGCGAGAGTAAGTCTGTCACTGGATTTGGATACCTCCACCTCTTGCAGACAAACAACATCCGGTTGCGTGCGCAGAATATATTGAATGACTCTGTTCTGCTTGGGTTTGTGCACTCCGTCCATGAGATGCGTGTTATAACTCATCAGTGTGAACGAGTGGGGTAGTTCGCGTTTGGGGAAGAACAGCGCGCGGTGCGAAACGGTGTAGCTGACGGGCGCTATAGAGAGGATGATCATAACCACTGTCAGCCACGCCCAGCGACGACGTTTGGTGCATAGCAGCAGCAATCCGAGCAGCAGCTCTGCCGCCATCAGCCACTCAAATGCCAACCCGAACCAGGCGGGAATATGCAACACCGATACCGGTAGATACACCGACAACACGGCTGCCAGCAGACAGAGGCTGACGATAATATGTGGTATCAATATGATCATTTAGGTTGCAGGTGAACGAGCGGGATAATCATCTCCTCCATGGATATACCGCCGTGTTGGAAGGTATCACGATAGTATTGTGCGTAGTAGTTGAAGTTATTCGGATAGCCGAAGAAGTCCGTACCGGTGCAGAACGCGTAGGTACTACTCAGGTTCGGTGACGGCAGTCCGACTTTCTCGGGTTTGGTGAGTTCGAAGATGTTTCTGCTCTGGAACGACAGCGATTTGCCGACCTTGTAACGGAGGTTGGTGTTTGTATTCTTGTCTGCGACGATCTGTACGGGTTCCTCTACGCGTATCGTGCCGTGGTCGGTCGTGAGGATGACCTCATAGCCGAGGCGGGCAACCTGCCGGAAGAAGTCGAGTATAGGCGAATGCCTGAACCACGACAGTGTGAGACTGTGGTATGCGGCCTCGTCGGGCGCCAGTTCGCGCATCATCTTCGAGTCCGTACGCGAGTGCGAGAGCATGTCGATGAAGTTCACTACGGCAATGTTCAAGGGAGTCTGAAGCGACTTGAGTTGCTTGATGATCTTCTCGCAGAAGTCCGACTCGTTGATCTTGTAGTAGGTATATGTGTCGTGACGACGGAAACGCTGAATCATTGTGCCGATGAGCTCCTTCTCAAACTTGTTCTTCGTCTCCTCATCGCCTTCCTCCACCCAATATTCGGGGAATTGCTGTTGTATCTGCAGCGGCATCAGTCCGGCAAAGATAGCATTGCGTGCGTACTGCGTGGCGGTAGGCAGGATAGAGGAGTATAACTGCTCGTCCTGTATGGTGAAGAACTCCGCCAACAGGGGTTGGATAGTCTTCCACTGCGAGTAACGGAAGTTATCGATTACGACAACAAATACTTTCCGCCCTTCGTCCAGCATGGGGAACACCGTCTTGCGGAATATATCCGGGCTGAGCATCGGCCGCACGGCATTCGGTTCGAACCACTGTTCGTAATTCTGGCGGATGAACTTTGCGAAGGCGGCATTTGCCTCTTTGCGTTGCATGGCGAGGAGCTCCGTCATGGATGAGGAGGCGTCTTGCAGTTTGAGTTCCCACTGGGTGAGCGTGCGCTCGATGGCTGCAAACTCGTCAAATGTGCGAGCAGTATTGATCATGTAGGTGATGTCCGAGAACTCTTGTCGATAATTGGCGTTCGTATGCTCCTCAACGATCTGCTTGCTGTGCACATGTTTCTTCAGGCAGAGCAGGATCTGGCTCGGGTTGACGGGTTTGATCAGGTAGTCGGCAATCTTCTGCCCGATAGCCTGCTCCATGATCTGCTCCTCTTCGGATTTGGTGATCATCACCACCGGGAGTTCGGGGTGAGCGTCTTTGAGGGCTTGCAGGGTCTCTATACCCGATAGTCCGGGCATCTGTTCGTCCAGAAAGACGATATCCACTGCGCGGTCCTTGCATATATCAATAGCATCCTGACCGCTCATGGCGGGGATAATCTCGTAACCTTTGCTCGACAGGTAAATAATGTATGGCTTCAAGAGATCAATCTCGTCGTCTGCCCAGAGGATAGTATTCATATTGGTTGAGAGTTTAGAGTTAGAAGTTTAGCGTATTCATTTGATAGTTGCGCCACTTGTCGATGACAGCGGCGAAATCCGGTGCCCACGGGCTGTCGAAATGCATGTGCTCACCCGTACGCGGATGCACGAATCCGAGGGTCTTGGCGTGCAGCACTTGCCGCGGACAGAGGGCAAAACAGTTGTTGATGTACTGTGCATACTTCTGCGTGCGCAATCCTTTGCGGATGACGGTACCACCGTACTTTTCGTCGGCAAACAGCGGGTGACCTATATGTGCCATGTGCACGCGTATCTGGTGTGTGCGACCTGTTTCCAACCGGCACTCCACAAGCGTGACATACGGATAACGCTCCAGCACGCGGTAGTGGGTGACGGCGGTCTTGGCGAGCGGGTTGTCCTCCAGCGACCATACGCGGTAGATTGTCCTGTCGCGGTTATCACGAGCCAGTGCACCGTCTATCGTCCCTTCGTCCTCGTCGAATGTGCCCCACACCAGAGCGTTGTACGTGCGCTCCGTGGTGTGGTTGAAGAACTGAAGACCCAACTTGGTCTTCGCTTCCGGCGTCTTGGCTATCAGAAGCAAACCGGAAGTATCTTTGTCAATACGGTGCACGAGTCCGATGTCAGGATCATTCATATCAAGCTGTGTGCCCGACTGCTGAAAATGCCACGCCAAGGCATGAAGCAGTGTGTGCTCGTAATTGCCGTGCCCCGGATGAACCACCAGACCGGCGGGTTTGTTCACCACCAGCAGGTCATCGTCTTCATAGACTATATCCAGCGGTATATTCTCCGGTTGGATGGTAAAGTCGTGTGGCTCGTGATTGAGCAGGATCTGTATGGTCTCACCGGGTTTGACTTTGTAACTGCTGTTGACCACCTTGCCGTTAACGAGCACTTGGTCACCGTCAGCAGCAGCCTGAATACGACTGCGCGACGTGCCGGGCACATGCTCGGCAAGGTATTTGTCCACGCGTACAGGCGTCTGACCTTTGTCAACTACGCACTCAAAGCGAACAAACAAATCGTCCTGAATATCCAACTCGTCGGTGGTCTGCATACTTGTATAGTTAGAAGAATCGTTCTTCGTTTTGCGAATCATCCGTGGTGATGGCACGCTCCAGATCGGTTGACAGCATAATATTCACCGTTGAGCCTTCCTGCAGGGCTGCTCCCTCGGTAGGCGATTGACGATAGATGATATAACTGTCCAGGGTCTCCGGCGTAGGCTCAACATCGTAGGTATAAACGCCTATTGTCAGTCCGGCACTGAGCAGTACGGCACGTGCCTGACTGAGCGACAATCCCAATAGCACGGGAACCGTAACCATCCTATTGCCCTGACGCCGACCGATAACCAGTGTCACCGTCGAGCCTTCCGGCAGACGCGTACCGGCTTCCAGACTCGTCACGCCGTCGCGTATATCCAGTACATTATCCGGGTAGAGCGAAGGCTCGTACAGCACATTGCCGACCTTCAGCCCCATGGAACGCAAGGTCGCTTCTGCCTGGCGGTAGGATACATCGCGTAACTCCGGCAGCGGTATCATCCGCTTCGTGCGCGCGTTCATTACTACATATACAGGCCGGTCAGGCTTGGCGTGCGAGTTAGCGGGAGGAGTCTGCTCTACAATCGTACCCAGCGGCGCCTTGTCGGAGAAGGTCGAATCCACAACCACAAGGTACATGCTACTGCCTGCAAGAACAATCTCCGCTTCCTGCTGACTCATACCGGTAACCGAAGGAATTGTCACCTCTTGCCCGTGCAAAGTGTACCCCTTGAGCCAACCGATAACCAACACGAACAACACAATAGCCACAATAACAGCTGCTGTGATGTTAATAGTGACAAATCCTGTCACTGACTTAAAGAATTGTTGCTTGTCTTTCATTATTTTTCGTAAAATTGCCACAAAGTTACAATTTTTTTTGGATATATGCAAAAATTATGCTAACTTTGTTGCGAATTTGTGAAAAATGTACTTTAAAACTATAGTTTAACTTAAAAATTGTACAATTATGAAGAAAGTTTTATTCATTGCAATCGTTGCTATGTGCATGGTAGGTTGCTGCAAGAAGGCTGACAACAAGTGCTGCGAAGGTGAGAAGGCTGAGTGCTGCCAGAAGGCTGAGGAAGCTGCTGAGGCTCCCGCAGAGGCTGAGGCTGCTGCTGAGGAAGCTCCCGCTGAGGAGGCTCCTGCAGAGGAAGCTGCTCCCGCTGCTGAATAATCACAGTTTGAGGCAAACAGAAAGGCGGTTCGTTTCATCGAGCCGCCTTTTCTTGTGTCAGCCAACATCGGCTGACTTGCCGTGCAATGATCAGATAGCGTTGATCTCGTGCAGGATGTTTGTGGTCTTGGCCACTGCATCGTGCGAAGCCTTGAACAGAGCTTTCTCCTCGTCGTTGAGGTCGAGCTCGACAATCTTCTCAATACCGTTCTTGCCGATGATGCAGGGAACGCCCATCATGATGTCGTCAAAGCCGTACTCACCTTCGAGCTTAGCCGAAGCAGGGATCATACGTTTCTGGTCGTTGAGGATAGCGTCAACCATAAAGGCGATCGACGAACCCGGAGCCATCCAAGCCGATGTGCCCAGCAGACCGGTCAGCGTAGCACCGCCAACCATCGTAGCCTTAACCACCTCGTCAAGCTCCTCAGCACTGATCAGGCTCGATACAGGGATTCCGCGATACGAAGCAAAACGCTTCATCGGGATCATCGTGGTGTCACCGTGGCCACCGATAACGAAACCGTCAACATCGTGAGCATAGCAACCGAGCTTCTGGCTCAGGTAGTACTTGAAGCGGCTCGAGTCGAGCGCACCTCCCATACCGATGACGCGGTTACGAGGCAGACCTGTAGCCTTCAGCGTCAGGTAAGCCATCGTATCCATCGGGTTCGATACAACGATGATGATGGCGTTCGGCGAGTGTTGCAGAACTTGCGAAGCAACGCTCTTAACGATTCCGGCGTTCACGCCGATGAGCTCCTCACGAGTCATTCCCGGTTTACGGGGCAGACCGGAAGTGATAACCACTACATCCGAACCGGCGGTCAGACTGTAGTCATTCGTAATACCCTTAACAACCGTCGTGAATCCGATGGTCTGAGCAGACTGCATGATATCCATGGCTTTGCCTTCGGCAACGCCCTCCTTGATATCAATGAGAACAACTTCGCTGGCGATATTCTTCACAGCGATCACATTGGCAGCGGTAGCACCTACGTTACCTGCGCCTACAACTGTAACTTTTGACATGTGTTTGGTGTTTATAATTAATTGTTTTTATGTGCTTCAAATCGCGTTTCGTCAAACGCGACTGCAAAGTTACAATAAATTTTTGATATTTGCAAGTTTTTTTTGAGAAATCTTTTGCATATTTGCATTTTTTTTTGTACCTTTGTGCGCTTGAATCATGAATTTATGAAAATGAGGAATATTTTATATGGTTTATGCTGCCTTTCGGTGGTAATGATGATGATTGTTTCCTGCCGGAAACACACGTACGATTTCTCGTACTCTCCGAGCAATCCGAGAGTCGGAGAGAAGGTGACGTTCACCAACCAGAGTGACGCCGGCGAGAGTTGGGGCTGGCGGTTTGGTGACGGAGGAGTGTCTATGCAGCGGAACCCGACACATATCTATACGAAAGCAGGATCGTATGCCGTTGAGCTGATGGTTGATTCCAACAAATCCCGCTATATCAGCCACATGATTGAGGTGTTGGACTCTATACCCTCCATCTATCTTGCGAAGGATACGGTCCCTCAATACACGCTGTTCACCATCAAAGCCTCTCTGTATAACCCGCGGAGCGAAGTGGTGACATACGAATGGAGCGTGGATGAGGAGATCTTCGTCCCCGTATCGGGAACTCTCACGAGCGACAGTATAGTCGGTTATTACACAGAGTTCGGCACAACGACGGAGATAGGGCTGGTCATCACCGTGGGCGAGAAGGTCACCACCGACCTGCGTACCGTCACACTGGTTGACCACTTCGCACCGGAACTTATCATGCAGGCGCAGGATGGAGTAGCTTGGCGGCAGCGCATATACGAAGGAATGTATGAGCAAGCCAGACATTTCCGCGGTGACGAGCATGTGTTAGACGCTGCCAACGACAGTACGGCTACTCTCAACGGCGTAACCTACGATATCCACAACATGCCTGTACTGACGGACAAGAACGTGCTCGCCCTGCAGGTGGATGCCATCAACCGCAAACTCTATGTCATCCTCGATGACGGACTGTATGTGGCAAACGCCAACGGCGAATACCTCACGCAGATAACATCCACACCTGCCCTTACGCTGGTTGTGGATGCCGAGCGCAATAGCCTGTACTGGAGCGAAGAGGATGGCGTGTGGGCGATGCAGCTCGTGACGCATCCGCAGAACATCATCAGCGAGCAGCAACGCAGCAAGATACTCAACGTGAACACCATCGAGGCGGTGGAAAGAATGCTAATCCATGAAAACTAATACACATATATGAGAAAGACGAACGAACCGGTTAATCCGGACTATATTTTTGAGACGAGTTGGGAGGTCTGCAACCATGTGGGCGGTATCTACACCGTGCTCAGCACCCGTGCTGCCACGATGCAGGAGGAGCACCCCGACCAGGTGGTGTTCTTCGGACCGGATTGGAATGAGCACTCCGACATCTATTTTGCGGAGGACAAATCGCTCTTCCCGGGTTGGGCAAGGATTCATAATGCCCGTATCGGTCGCTGGCGTATTCCCGGCAGTCCGATAGCCGTGCTGCTTCGTTGGGAAGGGATAGCTGCACAGAAAGATGCCATCTACGGCTGGGCGTGGGAGAAGTTCCACGTGCAGAGTCACGCTGCTTACGGCGATTACGACGAGAGCTGTCTGTTCGGTTATGCTGCCGGACAAGTCATGGAGAGCCTCTACCACTACCTGCATCTGGAGGACAAAAAGGTTGTCATGCACTCCAACGAGTGGCAGACGGCGTTTGCGCTGTTCTATATCAAAGACCATTGTCCGAAGATCGGTACGTTGTTCACCACCCACGCTACGAGTATAGGTCGCTCCATAGCCGGCAACCATAAGCCGCTGTACGATCAGTTCAACTACTACAACGGCGACCAGATGGCGTACGAACTGAATATGGTCAGCAAGCACAGTGCCGAGAAGCAGGCTGCGCATCACGCCGACTGCTTCACTACGGTCAGCGATCTCACGGCACGCGAGTGCAAGCAGCTGCTGGATAAACAGCCGGACATCGTCACCCCGAACGGTTTTGAGCCGGATTTCGTACCCGTAGGAAAAGCCTACACCGCCCAACGCAAAGCCTCGAAGCAGATCCTGCTCCGCAGCCAGAACGCCGACGGCAAGGATGCAGTGGTGGCAGGTCAACCGCCGTTCCTGCTCTGCATAGCCGGACGGCACGAGTGGAAGAACAAAGGTCTGGACGTATTCGTTGATGCGATGCGTATGCTCAGCGATCATGTCAACAGCGACGTGTTTGCACCGCGCGTGATAGCCTACGTGCTCGTGCCTTACCTGGAGCACACAACCTTGGAGATGGGTAAGGTGACAGTGGTCTTTGTGCCGTATTACCTCAACGGCCGTGACCCTGAACTGGGCGAGACGTACTATAACCTGCTCTGCGGAATGAATCTGACGGTGTTCCCCTCGTACTATGAGCCGTGGGGTTATACGCCGCTGGAGAGCATAGCGTTCCATGTTCCGACCATCACCACCAGCCTCTCGGGCTTCGGCGTGTGGGCGGCCAGCGAGGATGCCAAGTGTATGCAAGGCTTGGCGGACGGCGTATATGTCATCCGTCGCAACGACTCGAACTACGAGCAGGTAGTGCATAAGGTTTGCGACGCCGTATATAGCTACATGCGCCTGAGCGGCAAGGAGCAGGATATAGTGCGCAAGAAAGCATGGAAACTCTCTGAGAAAGCCGAGTGGAAACACTTCTTCGCCTATTACCGCGAAGCGTATAATATAGCACTGAGGAAAGTTGAAAGTTGATAGCTACGCGTTTATAGCTACGCGTTTATAAGTTGATAGAAATGACAAATGACTACATTATCGAGGTGAATCACGTCTTCAAGCAGTTTGAGGACGGTAAGTACGCCTTGAACGACGTGAGCCTTCAGGTTAAGAAAGGCGAGTTTGTAACGATCCTCGGTCCCTCGGGCTGCGGCAAGACGACATTGCTACGGTGTATAGCGGGATTCCAGGTCGCCAGTGCGGGAGATATCCTCCTGAAAGGCGAGGATGTGACAGCCGTACCGCCTTATCGCCGTCCGGTGAACACGGTGTTCCAGAAGTACGCCCTGTTCCCTCATCTGAACGTGTTTGACAACGTGGCGTTCGGACTGAAGATGAAGAAGATGGAAGAAGAGACGATCGTGCGCAAGGTCAAAGCGGCGCTGAAGATGGCTAACCTCATGGGTTACGAGGACCGCGAGGTCGATACCCTCTCCGGCGGCCAGCAGCAGCGTGTGGCTATAGCCCGCGCTATCGTCAATGAGCCGGAGGTGCTCCTGCTCGACGAACCGCTGTCTGCCCTCGACCTGAAGATGCGTCATGACATGCAGATAGAGCTCAAGGAGCTGCACAAGCAATTGGGTATAACGTTCATCTATGTCACCCACGACCAGGAGGAGGCACTCACCCTCTCCGACCGCGTGGTGGTGATGAGCGAGGGGAAGATCCAGCAGATAGGTACGCCTACGGATATCTACAACGAACCGCAGAACTGCTTCGTGGCGGACTTCATCGGCGAGAGTAATATCCTCAGTGGCAGGATGATCCGCGACCGCAAGGTGCTATTCCTTGATCGTGAGTTCGACTGCATTGACGAGGGGTTTGGTGAGAACGAACCGGTGGATGTAGTCATCCGTCCCGAGGATATCTATGTCTGGGACAAAGCCCAGGAGAAGCGCGGCAAGATCATCGGTCAGGAAGATGAGGATGTGGAAGACCGCGTACCGAAAGGTAAGTTCACCAAGTGGTACGGCACGGTCGATACTTGTATCTTCAAGGGCGTACACTACGAGATGCGCGTACTCACGCCGGACGGGTACGAGTTCCTCATCCAGGACTACCACGAGTACCTGCCCGGCACGGAGATAGGTATGCTCGTCAAGCCCGAGGACATCCAGATCATGCACAAGGATCACTATATCTACAACCGCTTCACCGGTGAGGTTGTCAAGCCCGGCAAGGTACGTTTCCTCGATGCCGAGTGGGATGTGACGGAGGAGGAGACTGCTCCGTTCAATGCCGGCGATGAGGTCGAGGTGGATGTAGCGTTCCGCGAGGTCGAACTGATGGACTACGAGGAGGAGGGCAAACTCTCCGGATATGTGCACTTCATCCTGTATAAGGGCAACCACTACCACCTGACCGTCCGTACGGATGCAGGCGATGATATATATGTCTATACGAACGATGTGTGGGACGACGGTGACCGCGTAGGTATAACCATCGCACCCGAACACATTCACTTGCGTCAACCCGGGCTTACGGAGCCTAATGAACTGCTGAAATGAGGAAGTTTACCGAAATAGCGTCCGCACGCCGGACTTGGGCTTGGCCGTACGTACTGTTTCTGGTACTGTTTGTCGTGTTGCCCTTGCTGCTAATCTTCTACTACGCGTTCACTACGCCCGCGGGAGATTTCACGATCTATAACTTCATCAAGTTCTTCAACACCTCCGAGGCGGTGAACACGCTGATCTACTCGATGGCTATAGCGTTCATCACCACGGTGATCTGCCTGCTGCTGGGTTATCCTGCTGCATATATCATGGCTATGGCGGAGTTCAAGACCCCGCAGGTGATGGCGCTGCTGTTCATCCTGCCGATGTGGATTAACTTCCTGCTCCGCACCATCGCCACTGTCGAGCTGTTCAATATGTTCGGTCTGCCGCTGGGCGAGGGAGCGCTGCTGTTCGGTATGTGTTACGACTACCTGCCGTTCATGATCTATCCTATCTACAACACCCTGCAGAAGATGGATCGTTCGCTCATCGAGGCGGCGCAAGACCTTGGTGCAAGCAAGGCGAAGGTGTTCACGAAGGTTATCCTGCCGCTCAGTGTGCCGGGTATATACTCGGGTATAGTGATGGTGTTCATGCCTACCGTATCGACCTTCGCTATAGCCGAGTTGCTGACGCACAACAAGATCACCCTGTTCGGTTCGCTCATCCAGCGTTCGTTCGGTGAGGGTGGTATAGCTATGTGGAACTACGGTGCAGCCTTGTCACTGATCATGCTTATCATCATTGCCGCCACCTCGTTCTTTGACCAGGAGAGCGACCATGATGCACAGAAAGGAGGTCTGCTATGAGTATATTCGATAGTCGAAAGTCGAAAGTCGAAAGCACCGCGATGCAGGAGGCACGTCGCCGTTCGAGGGAACTGGCAGCGAAGCGTGTGGCAGGGCAGGCGTACCTGTGGCTGCTGCTCGTCGTGCTGTATGCGCCTATATTGCTGATATTCATCTTCTCGTTCACACAGAGCAAGGTGTTCGGCAACTGGACGGGATTCACGTTCCATCTGTACGAGAACCTGTTCACCGGCTATGACTCCACGGCGCAGGTGCGTGTGGACCCGAACCTGTACCGCGCCATCTTCTTCACCGCAGTGATTGCCGTCTGTGCAGCGCTCATCGCTACGCTGCTCGGTACGCTCGCTGCCATAGGACTGTACAATATGCGCTCGAGGGCAAGGAAAGGGATAACGTTCCTGAACTCTATCCCGATGATCAACCCCGATATACTGACGGGTATATCGCTGTTCCTGCTGTTCGTGTTCCTCGGCATCAGCCGCGGGTTTGTGACGGTGCTGATAGCGCATGTGGTGTTCTGTACGCCGTATGTGGTGCTGAGCGTTATGCCGCGACTCACGCAGATGAACCCTAACCTCTACGAGGCAGCCCTCGACCTCGGCGCTACGCCCGCACAAGCGCTGCGCAAAGTCCTGCTGCCCGAACTCCGGCCGGGAATGATCAGCGGATTCATCCTCGCGCTGACGCTCAGTATAGATGACTTCGGTGTGACGTTCTTCACCAAAGGCTCCAACGGTCTGGAGACGCTCTCGACGTTCATCTACGCCGATGCCCGTAAGGGCGGTCTGACGCCCGAGCTGAGACCGCTGTTCTCGCTGATCTTCCTTACCATACTTGTGCTACTGATAATAATGAATATACGAACCAATAAACAACAAAACAAATTACAGAAATGAACAAACAACTGAAATCCTTTATCGTTCTTGTCATGGCAGCCGTACTCTGCTGCCCTGTGTTCACCCAAGCTGCTGACCGCGCGCACACGCTGAAGGTCTATAACTGGGCGGACTATATTGACATGGATGTGTTGAACGCGTTCCCCGCTTGGTACGAGGAGCAGACCGGTGAGAAGGTGGAGATCATCTACCAGACTTTCGACATCAACGAATCGATGCTCACGGAGATCGAGATCGGTCATGAGGACTATGATGTCATCTGTCCGTCGGAGTACATCATCGAGCGTATGTTGCGCCGCGGGCTGCTGCAACCTATCCAGCGAAACTTCGGCTCGCTGCCTGACTACACACGCCTCGTGGCGCCGTTTGCTGCACGGATGTTCCAGCAGATGGTCAGCGAGGAGGAGATGGACGATATGTTCGCATCCGACTACACCGTGGGCTACATGTGGGGTACGACGGGTATATTGTACAACACTGCGTTCGTGAACGAGTCGGAGGTACGTTCGCTCGGCGGACTGCTCAATCCGAAGTTCAAGGACAAAGTGTTCATGAAGGACGCTTTCCGCGATGTCTATTCGGTCGTTGTGCTCTACGTCTATCGTGACGAGATCGCCCGTGGCGAGGTTAGCCGTGAGGACTTGGTGGGCAATATTACCGACGAGCGCATCGAGCGCGTCGAGGCCTTCCTGCGCGAACTCAAGAGCAACGTAGCAGGCTGGGAAGTTGACTTCGGCAAGGAGGAGATGGCCAAAGGCAAGAGCTGGTTGAACCTGAGCTGGTCAGGCGACGCACAGTGGGCTATCGACGAGGCTGCCGAGGTGGGTGTAACCCTCAAGTACCTCGTTCCGGAAGAAGGCTCGAACGTCTGGTTCGACGGCTGGTGTATTCCTAAGTATGCCCAGAACGTCAAAGCCGCTTCGTACTTCATCAACTACCTCTGTATGCCCGAGAACGCCATCAAGAACATGGAGGAGATAGGTTACGTGAGTGTTATATCCTCGCCGGAGATCCTTGAGTGGGCGGATGACGCCGACGAGACCGCTCAGACCGTTGACCTCTCGTACTTCTTTGGCGACCAAGCTACTGCCGTACACGCCAACCAGGTGTTCTACCCCGACCGTAGCGTCATCGAGCGCTGCGCACTCATGCACGACTGCGACACGAAGACCGGCGCTATGCTCGATATGTGGAACCGCGTGAAGGGTGACAACCTCGGTGGCAGCAGCCTGATGCTCATCGTCGGCATCGTGGTGATACTGATCATCGCGTTCTTCGTGTTCCTTGGCATCAACAAGAACAAACAGAAACGCCTCCGCTCTCGTCGCCACTAATCAGCGACCTGCTACATCTGATGTCTGATATATGATATCCAAAAAATTAAGGCTCGTCTTGAGCCTTAATTTTTTATATCTCGCTCTGCTCGAAGTAGGGCTTATTGCACACGCAGGACGTAACTGCGCAACCAGACATCGATATCCTCTATTTCCTCATTAATGTGCTTCCGTACGATTTGCCGACGGTGGTAGATGGTCTGTTTCTGAACATTCATGAGAATACTCATGTCGTTGTCCGAGGAACCGATGATGCTGAGTATAGCAAACTGCATGTCGGATTCAGTCAGTTGCGGGTACTCCTGACGCAAACGGCTGATAGCGCCGTCCAAAGCTTTGTCCACCGAGTCGATGAGTTCGTTCAGGCTCTCTTTGCTCATCGTCAGTTGCTCGTCGCGGTAGGTTTGCAGCCATGTCGGAAACGCAACCTCCTTACCGCGCATGCGTTGCATCTCTATCTCGCGCGTAAGGTTGACTTTCTGTTGCAGTCGCTCCAATGCGAGTTGGAGTTGTTGTATGTACTTGTCGCGTAGAGCCTGCAGTTGGGTTGCCTGCTCTCGGCGTTTGGCGCGGTAAAAGAGATAGAGCAGCACGAGCAGCAACAACGTAATAGCAAGGGTTAGAATCAATATTGCCGATACACGTTTGTGCCACTGCTGTTCGCGTTGCGCCTGTTCGGTGCGTTTCTGTTCGCGCTCGACATCATAGTGCTGCGCGATGGCGAAGGTGCGTGCCGAGGCATCGCGTTGCATACGGATGATTGTACGGTCGTACAGCCTGCGCAGTGTGGCATACGCCATGGAGTCGTTATGCTGATCAGCACTGAGCCGGCTGAACCAGTAGGCGTGTGTCTGTTCAAACCAGTAGGAGTAAGTCGAATCAACGGGTTGCAGCCGTTCAAGATACATTGCCGCTGAATCCGTCTCACGGCGCGAGAGGTAGATATCCACCATCTCCGCGTAACGCGTGGTAACATTATATTGCTCTGCGAGCACGCGGCAAGCATGTAGACGTTCGTCTATACTGTCCGGCGCGCAGTACTGATAGTAGTACGCCGATATATCCACAGCGAGCACGTCACTTTGTGCCACACGCGCGTAGTGCGTGGCACGCGCAAACCATAGTCGTGTGGAGTCAGCGTTGCCGCCGGAGAGTGCGTTCGTGCGCGCCAGATCGCGGTAAGCGCATGAGAGGAAGATATTGTTGCTGCGTTTTTCCAATAGCGGCACGGCTTTGCGGTAGTAGCTGTGCGCTACCTGATAGAGCATCTCACTCTCCGACGTATTGCCCAAGCAGAACCACGTCACGCCCAGCAGTTGCTCGCTGAGCGCAACTTGAAAACTATCAACTTTGAACTTCAAACGACTCTCCACCAAGTACTCCTCCGCTTGCTTGAGGTAGGATGTGGACTGCTCGTAATGGCTGGTGTGGTTGGACGAGGTGCCAAGCATATAGTACGCTTCGCCGATAGCCAGCGCATCGCCGGATTCCAACAACTCAGGCAGCAAGGCGTCAATAACTTCCGTATAATAAGGAGTATGCTGCGTGCGCGAGCGCGCGAGTTCTTGCTCCATGTGACAGATCTTCCGCTCGTGGGGAGTGAGGGCGAGGGTATCCAAACGCTGCAAAACGGCGAGTGCACTGTCGGGATTTTCCCACACCAACAATCGCTCGTCTTGAAGGGTCAAAGAAGCGTCAGATGGTGCACGATGGCAGGAATTTATGCTTAACAACATAAAAACCGACATATACAAAATGCCCCGTACAACAATATTTTTGTCCCTATTTTGTAACACCTTGATTTTCAATAGTATTCAATTTGCTAAAAAACACCCTCGTACAACATGAAAATTTGCATATTTGAAAAATTTGTTGTACCTTTGCAGTGTCTTTTCGAAGGACAAAAGTACAATAATTTTTTGACATTTGCAAATCTTTTGGAAAGAAAATTTTGAATACTGTTAAAATTTCTGCAATATGAAAACAAAACACCTCTTTTTGGCAATCGTTCTCACCTGTATGTACACACCTGCGCGCGGTACAATATATACAGGCATGTGTGGAGAAAATGTCACATGGTTGTTGGACAGCGAGACCAAGGTACTCACCATCAGCGGCGAGGGTGAGATGTATCATGAGGGGCACTTCTCTGATACCTTGCACTGGCAAGGCAACAAACTCTACTCATCCATCCGCTCGGTGGTGATAGAGCCGGGTGTGACCAATGTGGGTTACTGGGCATTCGCCAACTGCGAGAATCTGACCTCAGTTACCTTGCCGGAGGGCATAACGGTTGTGGAGGACGAGGCATTCTATAACACGGGAATCACATCTATTGTACTGCCTAACACGGTGCAGAGAGTGGAGAAAGCTGCGTTTTCTTCTTGCAAAAATCTCAAATCATGTGATCTAGGGCGGGGAGTGAAGTATATAGGTAGTGATGCGTTCTATGAATGTAAATCGCTAGAGCACCTGCGTTGGTCGGATTGTCTGGAGACGATTGATGGATATTTATTTCTCAATTGGGGCTCCGGCGATGCTCCCTCGTCTATACCGCTGCGTGATACATTGTATTTCCCGCCATCGTTCCGCTCGTCGAAGTGTATCGCTTATGGACGAATGCCAAATGTGCCTGCCGTGGTGTGGAATGCGCGCCATCCGGATGACCCGTCGGGAGTTTCAAGCCCGCTGAATATTGGTACATCCTACGGTTGGTCGCTTAACAAGATCATCGTCGGTGAAGATGTGGAGTATATCCCCGATTACCTCTTCTATGGCTATTTAGGCGATACGCTTGTACTGCCCGAGGGCGTGACGCATATAGGCAAGAACGCTTTTCAAGGGTGCAAGAATCTAAGATACGTCAATATCCCCGATGCCGTGCGTTACATCGGCAAAGAGGCATTCAAAGGTTGCAAGGCATTGACGCAACTCGCGCTGCCCGAAGGTCTATCAACCATCTATTCATCGACTTTTATGAATTGCAGTCTGCTGTCGCGCATCAGTCTGCCGTCATCGGTAAAGGTCATCGGCGATTATGCTTTCTCGGGTTGCACGGAGCTTGACTCACTGATTATGCCAGCCGAGTTGCGAACGATAGGCGAGTCGGCTTTCGAAGGAATGAAACTCCAGCGCAATCTTCTGTTGCCGGACAAGGTGCTCAGCATAGGCGGGCAGGCGTTCAAGAGCTGGTCAAGTCTGGAGAGCGTACAGTTCGGCAAAGGCGTGATGCTCATCGGCGATGATGCGTTTGCGGGGGACACTATGGTGACACAACTCACCTCACTGGCTGCCGTACCGCCTACAGTGAGCGAGACATCGCTGGCTACTATCCCTGACAGTGCTTGGCTGGCTGTTCTGCCCGAGGCGCGCACGCTCTATGCCAACGACGGACAGTGGGGACGGTTCCGTATGCAGACAATGCCTGACTCGCTGTATGTGCCAACGAAGGTCACCGTCGAGGCGGAGCAGACAACGGCTCTGTTCACATGGCCGACAGACACCGCTGCTGTCACCTATCAGATAGACATCTATAAGAATGGCACGCGCTTCTGCTCCCTCACGCTTGACTCCTACGGACGGCTGCTCGGTATCGCGTTTGCACCCGGCAGGAATCAGCAAATGACCAATGGTCAATCCCCAATTACCAATAATCAGCCCTACGCACTGAATTTCATGGTAACGGGTTTGGATGAAGCGTCGCGGTATAATTACGTACTCTCGACCTTGGATGCGGAAGGCACACCGTTGCACGTATATATCGGCGATTTCGCTACCACCGGCTATACAGGCGAACTTAATCCCGACAGTGGAAATGAGATTACACCCACACCACCGATCATCCCCTTTGATCCCGAGTCCACAAGTACAGCCGTCGAAGAAGCAGTAGCATCCGCCATACATGGCGGATCGGATACACCCCGCAAGTTCATCCGCAACGGACAACTCTACATCCAACGCGGACCAAACACATACTCTCTACGGGGCATACTCGTACCCATACCATAAGATATCCACAACATAACCATAAGATAACCATAAGATAAAATCCCCAAAAAAGAGAAAGTAACATTATACTATATATATACGTAGTATATATATACAAATTGTTCAAAAATATGAAAAAATACATGTATAAATCGCTTTTGGCAGCCCTCGCGCTTATCGCCTCTGTCAGTCTCTTCGCGACTGTCTATTCGGGCTCATGCGGACCGGAACTCAACTATTCGCTTGACTCGGGTACCGGTGTACTGACCATCACCGGACGTGGAGCCATGACAAACGCTTCCGGATGGGAGGGTTATGATAAACGCGATGTGCTGAAAAAAGTTGTTTGCGATGCAAACATGACTTCAGTCTGTGCCAATGCTTTCCATGGTTGCTACCGTCTTCAGACGGTGACACTGAACGACAGCGTGGAGTCGGTTGGTGCGTACGCTTTTCAAGAATGCACGGCTCTTACCTATTGCGATTTAGGCAAAGGCGTGAAGACCATAGGAGACATGGCGTTCATGCATTGTACGGAATTAAGAAAGATCCGCTGGTCGGATTGCCTGGAAACTATTGGCACGATGGTTTTCTATGAGTGCGAGAACGTGGGCGACACGGTTTTCTTTCCTAAGACGTTAAAGAAGATCGGTAGTAATCTGTTTTCGTACAACGGGTCGGGGAAAGTTGCCGTGTGGAACGTAAAGAGGATGGACGACCTGACTCAAACCAGCGGGTTGGGACAATACCAATTCAGTCGTATCATCTTTGGAGATTCGGTAGAATATATCCCTGCATATCTGGCAATATATGTGGGAAACGACTCTATCCATCTGCCGGAAACGGTAACAGGAATAGGAAGAGGCGCATTCATGTCATGTTCGCGCTTAAAGAAGATTAACATCCCGGCTTCCGTAACGAGTATAGGCAGTAGTGCATTTTCCGGTTGCAAGAGCTTGGAACAACTTGTGCTCCCGTCCGGACTGAAAGAGATCCCGGAATCCCTGTGTAACCAGTGTTTAGCTTTGGATAGTGTCAAACTGCCGGAAGGCATCACAGTTATTCCCACACAGGCGTTCAGCGGATGCAAGTCGCTTAAGCGTATTCGCATACCCAATGGCGTGACAAACATCGGCAATATGGCATTTTCCAATTGTTCGTTGGATACAGTCGTGCTGCCGTCTTCACTGACTATATTGGGCGATAAGGTGTTCATCAATCCTGTTAACTATGTCAGCCCGAAGGAGTTAGTGCTCAACGAGAAACTGATAGCTACCGGAATGGATACATTTGCTAACTGGAGAACACTACGGAAAGTAACCATCGGCAAGAACGTGGCCATCCTCGGTCAGTCTTGTTTTGCCGGTGACTCAGCCATCAATGAAATTACATGTTATGCCGCTCAGCCACCGATGGTATATGACCAAACATTTGCAGGTGTACCGGATACTGCTGTTTTGCGCGTATTGCCGGCAAGTGTCAGTGCATACAAGTCTGCACAGTACTGGTCGCGATTCCGCATCGTGGCGATAGATGCCGATGAATATATTCAGAACAAAGTCACTGTGGATGCAGGCGAGACGACAGCAAACTTCACATGGCCGACGGATGAAAATGCTGCATCCTACGAGATAGACATCTACAAAGACGGAACCGTTTTCTGCAAGCTCACGCTGGGTCCGAAAGGTCAGTTGCTCGGCATTGATTTCTCCGGTCCGGACGTTGATATTTCCATCCCTGCACCCATGCGCAGTCAAAACAGCGATGTACCGGCTACTCTTTCGTTCATGGTTACGGGGTTGGATAAGGCGTCGCGATACAATTATGTGCTGTCCACGCTCGCTGCCGATGATAAACCACTGCACGTATATATCGGTGATTTCGCCACTATCGGTTATGAGGGCGAACTTGATCCAAACGGTGGAAACGAGGTAGTGCCCACGCCGCCTATCATCCCTTACGATCCGGAGTCAACGCCTATTCCTACCGGCAACGAGGCTGTTAACAATGCATCCACCACACATGGCGGATCAGTTACCACCGCTCACCGCCTTATGCATAACGGCAGACTGCTCTTCGTTACACCTTCAGGAACGTACGACATAACAGGTAAGCGTATCGAGTAAACTAATTCCCTATGAAACATACAGTTACACTATTGGGTGCTGTGCTCATAAGCATGGCACTCGGGGGACTCCTTTCCCCAACCATTGCCGCAACCCCGTGGAATGGAACAGCGCATGCGCCAAGTATGAGCGGATCTACGTACAGCATCACTACAGCGGAAGAGTTGGCATGGATTGCACAGCAGAGTCAGACGGATGATTTTGCCGGTAAGACCGTACGGCTGGAGGCGGATATAGACCTGGGCGGAATGCAAGAGTTGCCGCCGAGTTGGGAGCCTATAGGCGGTGCGCAGAAACCATTCCGGGGAGATCTGGACGGTGGGAATCACGTGGTGTATAACCTGTATATACTCAACTCGTTTGCCTCGGGTGCAGGTTTGATAGCCGAGACGGGCGCTGAGGCTCATGTGCATAATATCGGTTTGGCACAAGGGCAGATTATGACCGACGCGACAAACGATGTGGGGAGCCTCGCAGGCGTGAACAGAGGACGGATAAGTCATTGCTTTAACATGGCGCAGATCATTGCGCACAACGGCGATCACGTCGGCGGGTTGGTCGGTGTAAACTACGGTGTCATCGAATATTCGTACAACGCGGGCATCATCACCGATGCCAATAATCACGTGGGCGGATTAGTCGGGGTAAACAAGAACACGGCGGTGATTAGCGAGTGCTACAACAACGGTTACTGTAAGGGACAGGAACACACAGGCGCACTCTTCGGACTGAACGAGGCAGGATCGGGCAGTCTGACACGCGTATATTTTGACCAGCAGGTGACACGTACGTACGCTACAGGCTACGGCACGGGCGATGCGCTGGACAACACGAAATACGCGGTGGAGAAGACGAGTACGTTTCTGTCGGCAGGCAGTCCGTTTGCGGGGCTTGAGGAGTGGAGCGTGATGCGTGACGGTGCGTACCGCTACCCGAGGTTGAAGTGTTTCGGGGAACATCAAGCAGCGCTGCTGTCAACGGGCGCAATTCTATTGGATTCCGAGAACCTGCCTGTGGAGCGGGCGGAAGGTGTGGGCGCACCGATGACAGGCAACCGTCCGAGGAAACAATTCAAGCTGATAGGAAGCAGTGCGGCTGTGTGGCGTTCGTCCGGTGAAGATGTGATACGTATCGTGAACAGCAGTACCGCGACGGTTGTGCGTCCGTGTGGCAACCAAGAGGTTATACTGACGGTGGGTGAGGGCAATGCGAGTAAGCAGATTTATACGATTGTCAAAGGATACGAGAAGTTCGATGCGGGAAAGATGGACGGAGAGGTGACTGCGTGCTGGCGCGAGGAGAATGTGAAGATACTGGACGCCAACAAATCCGGCAAAGAACCCATAGGCGGCAAGGACGATGAGCAGGACGGAGAGTGCTCATACCGATATATGCTGATTCGGGATACAGTCGTTTGCGATGAAGACGGCAAGCCATTGGCATACAATGTGATGGATACCCTGTACTTCGGGCATAACGCCTACCGCAACTGGAGTATGCCGACAGAGGTGCCAGGAACGTACGCGTTCAGGCGATATGTTCATGACTACCAGTGTACCACAGAGTGGACGGAGTCGCAAGGGCGACTATATCTGACCGTATTGGAGCCCTTTGATGCGGGCAAACTGTATGAATCGACCGATACAGTGTATGGTGTGCCGAGCGTGCTGACTATACACAGCCAGGCGAGTGCTTCGGGCGGCGGCGGAGTATTCAAGTATCTGTGGAAAGCCATCACGCCATCGGGGACAAAGAACCCCGTATATGTCGATGGCGCTATAGCGGACGGCGACACTTTGGATTACACATTCACCGAGCCCGGAGAGTATGTGTTTACACGGCGTGCAACGGACGCAACGTGCAACACGACACCTGTTGCGTCAGAAGGGGAGCATAAAGTTGTTGTGCTTGCCGCCGTTGACCCCGGGGCAATTGATTCGTTTGCCGTTGTGCTGTGCAAGCCTCGCTACAGCGGCGTGCTACAAGAGACTGATACGGCATCCGGCGGCAACGGACATTACGTCTATCGCTGGCTATGCAACGACGAACCGATCTTCCATAGTGATACATGCAGTTTGCCGTTGGCATCGTTCCCGATGGCAGACGGAGGGATGTATGTGTTCCGCCGTCAAGTGAAGGATGACAGCGGTTATTCAGAGTGGGTAACTTCTGTTGGCGAGGTGAAGATCACGATTGACGGCACGAGCGAAGATTGTCAGGTAGTATGCCCGGTGGTGGAGATACAGGCTGTGGCAGATATATGTCAGGCAGATTCGGCATTTATGATACGGTTTGAGGTAGTGGAAGGCGAGCCGGACAGCTATGATTTGCTTTTCCCTGCAGATGCTATGGAAGCAGGGTTTGTGAGCGAGGTCGGTGCAGCGTTGCCGGAGGATAGTGTGATTGTGGTTGCACTGCCAGACGGTGCGCCGACGGGGACGTACTATATTTCGCTGACTTTCTATACATCCGAGGGAGTATGCAAGGGGGCGACGCACTTCTTCCCATTCACACTACTGACAGACGGTTTTGTGCATCAGAAGTGGAACGATGTGCTGTTTGTGGACAATAACCCGACGAATGGACAGCCTTCAACAGATTTGCGTTTCACTACTTTTCAGTGGTATAAGGACGGCGTGGCAGTCACCGGTGCGACAGAGCAGTCGTACTACGAGCCCGGAGGATTGCACGGCGCATATCAGGTGTTGATGACCGGCACAGACGGAGTGTTGTACCGTTCATGCGTATATGAGATAAATCCGGAAGAGCCATCCGGAACAGCGGCAGAAACCGAACAAACGGAGGCCTACTATACGGTTGACGGCCGGCGATGCGCTGCGCCGAGAGCACCGGGGATATATATATTCTACACAGGGTTCCCACAAGCAACGTGCGGTGGGGTGTTAAGCACCCATAAATTGATTGTACGATGAAACGGATAGCCATTATTAGCGTTCTGTGTTGTGCACTTGCAGCACAGATAGCGTGTGCGGAGAAGATGACGCACCATATTGATATACAAGCAGGTGGAGGTATAGGAAGCCTGGATTACCGGTTGGCGGAAGGAAAAGTGAATCCGGATTATACGTGGACTGCAGGAGTCGGTTATACGTGGTATTTCCTGCCGGTGTTGGGTCTGCAGACAGGTTTGCAGGTGACACGTTGGGGGAGTATAGGTTCGCTCAGCGGTGATCATGTATCGGGCGAGATGCTGCTTGACAGCGATGGCGACATGTATATTCCGCACACATGTTACACCAATTGGTACGACAGTCGTGAGGCGTACTTCATGGAAGTGCCGTTAGCTTTCAGGGTGCGCTGGTACGAGGGAGAGAAGAAAGCCGGTCTGCATACCGTGATAGGAGCCAAACTCAGTGTGCCGGTATATGCGCGTCACATGCATCTCGGCGGTACAGTCAGTCATTATGGCTACTACCCCGAGTGGGATCTGACATTGCGCGATTTGCCTGACAGATTCACAACCGAGGAGCCTGCACATGAACAACAACTCATCACCCCAACCCTGCGCCGCTGGAATGCAGCATTATATGCAGAACTCGGAACAACCGTGCGCTGTGCGCCGCATACGGAGTGCATTATCGCTGCTTATGCGCAATATATGGTAACGACGCTTGCGCAACCGGAGATGGGTAATCCGTGGTCGGCAGGACTGAAACTCGGTGTCACCCTCTGGACGGGAAAAACCGTTGAGCAGAAACAACAACAGCTCCGCAAACTCGCAACGGAGTTCCCGGAGTTGTTGGAAGAGTTGCATCCGTGCACGAGTGCACACGACACAACAGATGTTAATGTCGTTCCTTAGTGCCAACTCAAATACAGCGTTCCCTCACAGCAGCCCGTGTGGGCTGCTGTGAGGTGAGCGTTTATGTCGTGGTCATCTCGCCGACGAGGGGGATGCTGAGCAGGTGGCGGACTTTGTCGGGTTTGTCGGGGAGTTCGCCCAGCACGACCATCATCTTGGTGAGGAGCGCTTCGGTGGTTATATCGTAGCCGGAGATGACGCCCGCCTTGAGCAGGTTCTGTGCCACCTCGTATTGTCCCATATCGACGGATCCTGTGGAGCATTGGGTTTTGTTGACGATGATGATACCCTTGTCGGTAGCCTGGCGGAGAGCTTGGTAGAGCCAGTGTGAGGATGGAGCATTGCCGGCGCCGTAGGTTTCGAGTACGACGCCGCGGAGTCCCGGTATAGCGAATACGGCTTGTACGACTGCTTCGTCGATGCCCGGGAAGAGCTTGAGCACAGCCAGGTCGGTGCATATATGCAGGTGGGTGAACAGTGGCAGGGCGTTAGCATGACTGCCGTATTCCCGCGGGTAGCGTATGAGGTTCGTCCGGTACTGGATATGTACGCCGATCTTGGCGAGTGAGGGGTAGTTATAGGAGTCAAACGCCTCAAAGTGTTCGGCGTTCTTCTTGGTGGTGCGGTTGGCGCGGAAGAGGTTTCCCTCGAAGCAAATAGTGACCTCGGGCACCATAGGCCGGTTGTCAGCTCCGCATGCTGCAGCAATCTCGATGGCGGCAAGCAGGTTCTCCTTGGCATCGGAGCGCAGCACTCCGACGGGCAGTTGCGACCCGGTGAAGACCACAGGTTTGCTCAGGTTCTCGAGCATGAACGACAGTGCGGAAGCGGAGTACGCCATGGTGTCCGTGCCATGCAGGACAACGAATCCGTCGTAGCGGTTATAGTTGTCGGCTATCGCTCGGGCAATCTTCACCCAGTTGTCGGGGCTGACATCCGAGGAGTCGATGAGCGGCGTGAAGGGTTGCATATCGACCTGAGCGTTGCATACAGATAGTTCGGGTACGAACGCCTTGAACGTATCGACATCAGCAGGGCAGAGTGCTCCGGATTCGCTGTTGCGCACCATCGTGATGGTGCCGCCGGTGAGTAGGACTAAGATGCGTTTCATGGTTATCAGTATTCAGTATTCAGTATTCAGAAGTCAGCGGTTGAGGATGAGTTTGTAGCCTCGGCCGTGGATGCCGGCGATCTGTGCACCGGTACCGGCGAGGTGCTTGCGCAGGTGATTGACATACACGCTCAGGCTGCGGCTGGCGAAATATGACTCCTGTTTCCAAAGAATACGCAGGATGACGTTTCTGTCCACGGTGCTGTTAGCGTTCCGGCAGAGCAGGAGCAGCAGGTCACTCTCGCGTGCGGAGAGTTTGATGGTGCCGAGCGTCTGTCTGACCGAATCGAAATGTATGCCGCCGCCGAGGTCGAACTCCACCTCGGTGTTTTTCTTGGCAAGTTGGCACCGGCGGAGCACCGCCTTGATCTTGCACAGCAGTATATCCATCGGGCAGGGTTTGGTGAGGTAGTCATCGCAGCCGAGTTCGTAGGCGTGTAGGACATCCTCCACGGCTTTGCGTGCGGTGAGGAAGATGAAGGGTATATCGTTATCCGACTTGCGGATCTGTTCGAGGAGTTCGAATCCGTTGATCTGCGGCATATTGATATCCGACAGGCAGAGGTCATAGTGCCTCTTCTGGAAACATCCGAGGGCTTCCTCGCCATTGCTGCACAGATCGACCTCGAAGTTCAGTCTGCGCAGAAAATCCGCCAAGAGACTGCCGAGGGCGTCATCGTCCTCACAGAGCAACAGGCGTACGGGTTCGTCAATCATCCGGATCATGTCAGTATTCAGTATTCAGTATTCAGAAGTCAGATGTCAGAGGGTGAGGAGTAGCCAGATGTACAAGGCTACGGCACCGGTTATATACACCAGCATCGTTATGCCCCGTGCCTCGCTCTGCTTCTGCAGCAGGTAAATACTCGTTGTGGCTGACAGTGCGAGCGGCAGGAGCAGCCAGCAGTCAGGATAGACGGCAGAGAACAGGATCAGCGGTGCGGAGAGTAGTCCGATGAACACGACGTGATAGAGCAGCATTCGCGTGCTGACCAGATCGTACGAGCTGCGCCGGAACGCACCTCCGGCAGCAAACAGGAACGCAATCATCATCATGATGACGGTACCGACCACACAGGCGGGGTACATATAGCCGAACCAGTGGCGGTCAAGGAGCACGGAGTAGTCCCACAGGTCTATCCAGCCGAAGGACATCGCTACCACGTAATACACACTGACCAGCGCTATGGCAAGCAGTGAGGCGACGATGGTGCGGAAGGTGAATGAGCCCTGCAGCAGCACAACAAGCCACAGGAAGACTATACACCACACTGCATCGGGGGATAAGAGGGCAGCGAGGCATAGCAGCAGGGTGACGAAGAACACCAGCCCGTTAGGTTCGTGGCTGTCCGTCATGTCGCGCGTCATGTAGAGGAAGAACAGCAGGACGGTGACCGTCAGTTGCGGCTGCCAGTGCTCACGCAGGAAAGGGAAGATGCCAACTGCCAATACGTACAAGACGGCAGGCAGGAGCGAGAAATGTGCGGTAGCCTTGGCGCGATAGAGCGTCATACAGAGCAGCACGGCATTGAGCAGCACGAGCATCTGCGCGGAAAAGATCGTCAGCCACAACTCCGGCGTGCGGATGTAATCCACCAGCCACATACACAATGCTCCTGCCAGCAGCGAGAGGGCTGCCGGGAGGGGCATCTGTGTAATATGACGGAGGAAATATTTCATCAATCAATAAAGCCTTTGCGGCGGAGGAGATATTGCGGGTCAGCGGGTTTGCCGCGGAACTCGAGGTAGAGCTCCTGTGCATCGCGTGTACCGCCTTGCTCAAGCAGGTGACGGAAGCGTGCAGCGGTCTCGGGTTCGAAGAGGTTACCCGTCTCCTTGAATGCAGCAAACGCATCGGCATCGAGCACGGCTGACCATGTGTAGCTGTAATAACCAGCCTCGTAGCCGGTGGTGAAGATGTGGTTGTAGAACGTAGGACGATAGCGAACGATGATCTCGTCAATCATGCCCATCTTCTTCAGGCTCTCAGCCTCAAAGGCATTGACATCCAGCCCGTCGGCGGTAGTCAGTTCGTGGAAATCCATATCGAGGATAGACGCCGAGAGGAGCTCGGTGGTCACGAAGCCCTGGTTGAACTTACCGGCAGCATTGATCTTGGCGATGAGCTCGTCGGGGATCACCTCGCCGGTCTGGTAGTGGAAGGCGTATGTCTTCAGTACCTCGGGTTCGTAGGCGTAGTTCTCCATGAACTGCGAGGGCAGTTCGACGAAGTCACGCGGAGTGTTCGTGCCGCTCAGGCTCTTGTAGTGCGCCTTCGAGAGCAATCCGTGCAGGGCGTGACCGAACTCGTGGAAGAGAGTTTCCACATCGTCCATCGAGAGCAGCGAGGGGTTGCCTGCTGCGGGTTTGTTGAAGTTGCCTACATTGATAATCACGGGACGATGATCGACACCGTTGTCGTCGATATACTGCGGGAGGATCTGGTTCATCCACGCGCCCGGGCGTTTGCCTGCGCGCGGGAAATAATCGGTATAAAGGATACCGATCAGTTCGCCGGCGGCATCAGTCACCTTGAATACCTCCACCTCGGGGTTATATACGGGCATATCTGTGAGCGGTTCGAATTGCAGACCGTAGAGTTTCGTAGCTACACCGAACGCACCGCGGCGCACGTTACCCAGTTCGAAGTAAGGCTTGATCTCTTCCTCGTCCAAAGCATATTTGGCTTTGCGGAGTTTCTCGGCATAGAACCACCAATCCCATGGCTGGAGTTTCTCGCCCGGGAGGTCGGCGTCAAGCAGTTTTTGTAGTTCGGCAGCTTCGCGTTTGGCGGCAGCGAGCGAGGGCGCCCAGACCGACTGGAGGAACGCGTCCACGGTCTTGCTATCCTTTGCCATGCATTCTTGCAGGATATAGTCGGCAGGATTGTCAAAGCCAAAGAGTTTGGCGCGCTCGATGCGGAGTTGCATCTCACGGATGATGACGGCTTTGTTGTCGTTGTCATTGTCGTGGTTGGCGCGTGTGGTGTAGTCCATGAGCAGTTGACGGCGCAGTTCGCGGTTCTCGCAATACTGGAGCACCGGTGTGAACGATGTGCGCTTGGGCGTGAACAGCCACTCACCCGGGTGACCGGCAGCAGCAGCCTCCTCAGCCGCCGCGGCTTTGGCGCTCTCGGGCAGACCGGCAAGTTCGGCTTCGTCGGTGACGAAGCGTTGGCAGCTGTTGGTCTCGGCTACGACGTTGCGTCCGAACTGGAGTGAGAGCAGCCCAAGTTCCTCGTTGATTGCCTTCAGGCGCTCCTTCTGCTCGGCAGGGAGATTAGCACCGTTGTCGGCAAAACTCTTGTAGGTCTCGGTGAGCAGACGCAGTTGCTCGGGTGTGAGGTCGAGCGCATCGCGCTGGTCATAGACGGCTTTGACGCGGGCAAAGAGTGCGTCGTTGAGGATGATAGACGAACTGAGTTCCGAGAGCATCGGGCTGACCTGTTCGGCGATAGCGTCCATCTCATCATTGCCGTCAGCTTCGAGTACGTTGAAGAACACGCCCACGACGCGATCGAGCAGCAGGCCGCAACGATCGAGGGCTACGATGGTATTCTCAAAGGTCGGTTCATCGGTATTGTCGATGATAGCCTGTACTTCGGCTTTGTTGACGCGGATAGCCTCCTGAAAAGCAGGCATGTAGTGTTCTAACTTCACTTGGTCAAATGCCGGCACACCGAACGGTGTAGCGGGCTGGTCAAGCAGTGGGTTGGTGTTGTTGCAAGCTAAGAGTGCCATAGCAATTGCTCCTAAGATAATGGTTTTCTTCATATTGGTGTATTTTGATCCGCCATGTATGGCGGATGGGGTTATTTGATGCGGACGTTTTTCTCCATGGATTGTTTGATGCGTTGGCGCAGTTCGAGGGACTGCGTGTCAGCCTTCTGATACCAATGCGGTTTGAAGTCTTGAGCGAACTTACATTTGGCAAGTCTGATCTTCAAGTCATCCATCGTACCGCTGACATTGACACCGAGGTAGATAGGACTAAGTACGTTGATGTCGTAGTCGAAACTCATGTTCGTGTTGTGCCGTCCACCGAGTGCCACCATGTAATTGTCCATCTGCACGCAGAGGGGATAGACGTCAATCTCGTTCTTATAGACGGTTATCTCGGCATTGATGGAGTCGATCTTGTTCTCGGTTTTCTTTTTGAACATAAGCAGTTTGGCTATCTGATCGAACGTTTCGCCGTCAAGCACAACGAGGTCTTTGCCGGTCAATGACGCTGCACCGCGCAGGGTACTCATCTTCGGTTTGTACTGGCTGGTCATGTAGGTTTCAACAGCGAGGTGGAACTCTGCCGCTCCCTTGAAACTGCTGAGCATCGGCATCATCTGACCGAGGTCGGGGATCATCGAGATCAGCTCCTCTATATCCACATCAATCATGTGGTAGTCCAAACCGACAAACAGGTGGTTGCGGCGTGGCGTACGGTACATACCGGTGAGTTGGAGTTTGGCCGCCTTGCAAACGAAGCCCACCTCATCGAGGATGACTGTTCCGTCGTTGATGAAGATGCCACCTTTTAGATTTTTGGCGTTCTGGTTGAACACATCCACATCGCGCATGTGTGTGCGCAGAGCGAGGTTGACGTCAACAGGAACAAGGAAAGGCTCGGACTCTGTTGACTGACCGGCTTCGCCTGTTTGAGCGCTGTCGCTGTTAGACTGCCCCTTTCCGTCAAGGGTTTTCCCCGTTTCATCGGGGACAACCTCTTCTTCCGAGCCGCTATCGTCACTGAACCACGCCATGAGTTGGTTGACATCGCAGTGGTCGGAGACGATGTCCAGTTCGCCTTCGAGGATCGTGTCGTGGCGGAACCATTTGCCGATGTTATGCACGTGACCTTTGAGGTTCAGATCGGACTTGCCGAGCTCGATGCGCGAGTTGTCAATATCCATGTCGCGGTTGGAGTAACTGAACTCGATGGACGGGATCTTCACAGGTTCGGGCAGTCGCTTGGGCATATTTACTATACCGTTCTTCAGGTCAATCTTCAGCCGCGGGTTCCATTGCAGCAAGGGGTTGGCACCTTTGGCGTTGTATCGTGCTGCGGCTTCGAGTGCGAGTGTGCCGGTTGTGGCGGAGAGCTCGTCGCCCATGTTGGCGCTGATGGCTTGGGTGTTGATCTTCGCTTTGAGTCGCGGAGCGGATTTGTCTTTGCGTCCGCCGCTGACAGCAGCTTCGAGTTGTGTGGCAGCGAGCTTGCCGCTGATGTCCTTGAAGAACCCGTCGAGGGACTTGCAGTCGAGCGAGGCGTGCAGCACGGGCATCACGGTGGTGTCCTTGGTGTTATACTCGGCGTAAGCACTGAGTTTGGGTGCATCGATTGTGCCACCCATCGAATCCATCTGCGCTTCTACGGGGTATTCGGACTCCAGTCCGACAGCCGCGTACAGAACAGGGTCGTTCGAGAGGACATTGCCTGCCTCAAGACGGATAACAGACTTCTGCAGTTTGGCAGTGAGAGGTGTAGCCATCGTGAAGTCCACATGCTCGGTATTGAGGTCGATGCGTGCCCAGTTCACTTTGGGTTTGCCGGGGGCTTTGTTCGGGAGTTGGATCTTCGCGTGCGTTGTGCCGAGGTTAGCAATCATCGAATCCATCGCGTAATGGATACCGGTGAGTGTGAGGTCGGCGCCGATCGTACCCTTGTGGAGGTTCATCTTCGTCAGATCGTCCAAAGCAATCTTGACGGCGGCGGTACCTTTTGTTCGTCCTGTGAGTTCCATCTGCTTGGGCAGGAAGTACGCAAAGTCCGGCAGGTTAGCATCGAGAGCGAGTTGCATGTCAATGAGCATGTTCCCCAAGAGGTCACCCACCTTACCTTTGGCGGAGAGCGCCGTTTGTTTAGTTTTCGCAGCAAGGCTGTTGATGGTGACATTGGACTGCCCGCCTTTGTTGAGATTGAGATCGGCATCGGCGTTAAGCGAGAGATCGCGCAGGGTGTAGGGCAGGGGTTTGTAACTGCCATTGCCCTCATCGAGCGTGAGATGGGCTGTGATGAGCGGCATCTTCTCGTCCCCGAACTGCCCTTTGGCTGCGGCATCGAGTTGGAGCACGCCATCGACATCCAGGTCTTTGAGACTCTCGGTGAACGAGGCAGGCACGAGTGCGAGTAGGGGCTTGATCTGCCACTTGCCGGTTGCGAGTTTGACATCGAGATCGATATCGTCGCCAAGGGTTACGTCCCCTTCCAGACGCAAATTGAATTCATTGAGCGCCAGACGTGCACCATCGAAGGCGAAGTGCATCTTCTCGAGGTTCATTGCCATGGGGGCTATGAGTTCGAGGTGGAGGTTGTCGGCGTAGGTCTCCCCTTTGAGGCGTGCGCAGATGTTCTGTGCATCGAGGGCGAGGAGCATGTCGTCCCAGCTCGCGGCTTTGGCGGAGAGCTCGGTTTGTCCCAACGAAGCGTCGATCGTGTCCTTGGTGTCAACGAAGGTGATTTGTCTTGCCTGTAAGCGCAGACCGTCCACTTGTAGTGCCTTGAACGGCAGACTGAAGGCTGTGGTGTCCTCTTCGGTGGTGTCGGGCGAGGAGACGAACACCGCAAGGTTGTTTGCTCCGTCGGGATTGATGAAGAAGTTCACCTGTGCGCCATCGAGTGCTGCCTCGTGGACATGAAGGTTCTTATGGTTCAGGAACTCCATCACATCGACGGTGGCAACGACATGTTTGGCTTCGACGACGGTATCGTTCTGCGCACCGGCCATCGGGTTGATGAGCAGCAGTCCGTCCGCACGCAGTCCGAAGCGCGGGAAGGTCGAGAAGAACGTGAGATCGACCTCGCCTATCTCGTACTGGCAGGTAATGAACTTACCTGCAGCCTGACGGGCGACAGGTGTCAGTCGTGCGGGAGTGAACACTACATAGACGGCAATACACACTGCTACAAGCAGTGCGAGCACGATGCCGAGTAGCGTCCAACCTATAACTTTAAGCGCTTTCATTTCGCAGGTACTACTTTGGTGAATTTGTATTTAATGCTTTTATGGTCATTTTCGTAATACTCCAAATCCGTCTCAGTCAGAACGGAAACGGTATAATAGTATTTGGGTATCTCGCCACCTCCGGTTGTCATTAAATGTATTTCATGCAAACCACCGGTTTTAGTTTCAAAATCGTATTTAAACCAACCGTTGCCGTACTTGTCGTTCAATACGTCTTCTTCGGTCACATCATCACCAAAACTACCCCACTCGTACCCGTAAAAAGGATAATCCGGATCTTGTGTGGCTTCCGTAGTAAAATGTATATGCCATTTTTGTTCTTGATTGTTTTGCCAATAGCCCTGCAAGTTACTCAAAGTAAACTCGGGCGTTTTGTCACCATTCATCAACGAACAACTGCTCAATGCGATGCCGACAACAGCGGCAAGCGCGAGGTAATAGAACTTTTTCATATTCTTTGTTGGTTTTTGATCCGCCATGTATGGCGGATGGCTTAAGCCTTGGTTATTTTAACGGTTATGTTCATATCTTCGATTTGTGTGCCGTCGGCGAGGCTGTCCACGAGGGTTATGCTGTTAGCGAGGATCTGCGAGGCGATGTAGTCGTTGCAGTGCTCCACGGCGGTGTTGATAGTGTCATCGCGAACGATCTGTACGTCAATGCGGTCGGTGATATCGAGGCCGCTGGATTTGCGCAGGTTCTGCAGACGGTTGATGAGTTCGCGGGCAATGCCTTCCTCGATGAGTGCCGGTGTGAGTTCGATGTCGAGGGCGATGGTCAGCACGCCGTTGTTCTGAACGAGCCAGCCCGGCATATCTTCAGTCAGAATCTCAACATCCTCGGGGATGAGGGTGTAGTTGACAGTTGACAGTTGATAGTTGCCATTGGTTTCCATCTCAGCTATCTGCTCTTGGGTCATCGCAGCAATCTCTGCGGCTACGGCTTTCATGTTTGCACCGACTTTCTTACCGAGGACTTTGAACTGGGGTTTGATCTTCTTGACGAGTTTGACCTCGGATTTGTCGGCAGGTACGATGTCGAGTTCTTTGACGTTCACCTCGGCGCGGATGAGGTCAGCGACGTGGTTGAGGGCACGGAGTGTGGCGTCATCCTGAACGGGGATAACGGCTTTTTGCAGCGGCTGGCGCACGTTCTTTTCGGCTTTCTTACGCAGCGAGAGGATCATCGAAGTGGCTTGGTTGGCGAGATACATCGAACGCTCGAGGTCGGTGTTGATCATCGCCTCGTCGGCCACCGGCCACTCGGCGAGGTGAACAGACTCACCCACGAGGTCGCGATAGAGTCGGTCGGCGTAGAAAGGCGCGTTCGGTGCCATGAGTTGGGCAACGGTCTTGAGGCAGGTGTAGAGCGTCTCGTACGCTGCCTGTTTGTCGGCATCCATCTCCCCGCCCCAGAAACGCTTGCGGTTCAGGCGCACGTACCAGTTCGAGAGGTCGTCTTGCACGAAGTCCGAGATGGCTCGTCCGGCTTTCGTCGGTTCGTACGCATCGTAAGCGGCTGTGACTTCCTTGATGAGGGAGTTGAGTTTGGAGAGTATCCATAGGTCGATCTCAGTACGACCTTGGGGTTGACTGTCGGCTGACCGTCGGTTGACCGTCGGGGTCCATCCGTCTACGTTCGCATATAAGGCGAAGAATGCGTAGGTGTTGTACAGCGTGCCAAAGAACTTACGGCGCACCTCGGCGACACCTTCGGGATCGAACTTGAGGTTATCCCACGGCGCGGAGTTCGTGAGCATGTACCAGCGCACGGCGTCAGCGCCATATTGATCCATCGCACCGAAGGGATCGACGGCGTTGCCGAGGCGCTTGGACATCTTTGCGCCAACCTTGTCAAGCACCAGGCCGTTGCTGATGACGTTACGGAAGGCAACCTGGTTCTCAATCATGGTGTGGATAGCGTGCAAGGTAAAGAACCATCCGCGTGTCTGATCGACGCCCTCGGAGATGAAGTCCGCCGTGCGGGGTTTGTCCTGATTCTCGAAGGGGTAGTGGTTCTGAGCGTAAGGCATCGCGCCGGAGTCAAACCAAACGTCGATGAGATCGAGTTCGCGACGCATCGGTTTGCCGCTGGGCGAAACAAGGATGATTGAGTCCACGTACGGACGATGCAGGTCGATGTTCGCCGGAGCGTAGTTGTCGGCGCTGTAATCGCCTACCTTGAAGTTCGGCCAAGGGTTGGCTGTCATGAAACCTGCCTTGACGGATTTGTCGATCTCGGCGAAGAGTTCCTCGATGCTGCCGATGCAGAGTTCTTCCTGACCATCCTCGGTGCGCCAGATAGGCAGCGGGGTTCCCCAGTAACGCGAACGGGAGAGGTTCCAGTCGTTGAGGTTCTCGAGCCACTTGCCGAAACGCCCTGTGCCGGTCGATTCGGGTTGCCAGTTGATGGTCTGGTTGAGGGCGATCATTTGTTCGCGGGCTGCCGTAGAGCGGATAAACCACGAGTCCAGCGGATAATATACGATCGGGGTGTCGGTTCGCCAGCAGTGCGGGTAGTTGTGCACGTGCTTCTCGATCTTGAACACCGAGCCGTTTTGCTTCATGAGCATACAGAGGCGGATATCGATGTTCTCGGCTTTGAGGGCTTTCTGCTCGTCGTAGCGGTTGTCCGTCCAGAAGTTCGCTTTGTCGTAAGCGTTCTTGACGAACTGCCCTGCCCATACGGAGTAGAGATCGGTGTTGACGAAGTCGCGGACGAAAGTCTCGTGCAGTTCGTCGGTGAGCCAGTATTTGCCGGTGAAATCGACCATCGGTCGTGTCTCGCCGTTGCGTGTGATGAGGTAGAGTGCAGGCACTCCGGCAGCTTCGGCTACGCGTTTGTCGTCTGCACCGAAGGTTGGTGCGATATGCACGATACCCGTACCGTCTTCGGTGGTTACGTAGTCACCGCTGATGACGCGGAAGGCATCGGCGCTGCGGTCTGTGATGCGATCTTGCTCTTTGTTGTAATCGACGGGTTTGACCCAGGGGAAGAGTTGCTCGTAATGCAAGCCGACGAGGTCAGCGCCCTTGAAGCGTGCGAGTATTTCGGGAGTTTCGCCGAGTTCCTTGGCGTAGGCGGAGAGACGTGCCTCGGCGAGGATATAAACGGCAGCTTGCTCGGTGTAGGGGTTTTGGCCTTTGACAGCAACGTAGTCAATCTTCGGGCCGACGCAGAGGGCAGTGTTCGAAGGAAGCGTCCACGGAGTGGTTGTCCAAGCGAGGAAGAAGACCGGCAGCTCGGTTTTGATGAGCGGACACTCGTCAACCATGGCAAATTGGGCAGTACATGTGGTGTCTTTGACATCGCGGTAGCAACCGGGTTGGTTGAGCTCGTGAGAGCTGAGGCCGGTACCTGCCATCGGCGAATAGGGCTGAATGGTATAGCCCTTGTAGAGGAACCCTTTCTTGTAGAGCTCTTTGAGCAGATACCAGAGTGTTTCGATGTACTTGTTGTCGTAGGTGATGTACGGGTGCTCAAGATCGACCCAGTAGCCCATCTGCTTGGTGAGGTTCGTCCACTCCTTGGTGTATTTCATCACCTCCTGGCGGCAGGCAGCGTTGTACTCATCGACGCTGATCTTCTTGCCGATGTCCTCTTTGGTTATGCCAAGTTTCTTCTCGACGCCGAGTTCAACGGGCAGTCCGTGGGTGTCCCAGCCTGCTTTGCGTTGCACTTGATAACCCTGCATGGTTTTGTAGCGGCAGAAGGTATCTTTGATGGTACGCGCCAAAACATGGTGAATACCCGGCATTCCGTTGGCAGAGGGAGGACCCTCGAAGAAGAGGAAGGGTTTGTGCCCCTCACGCACAGCGATACTTTGATGGAACAGATCTTCCTGTTCCCACTGCTGCAACACCTCACGGCTGACAGCAGCCAAATCCAATTGTTTGTATTCCGAAAAACGTTTCATTATGTTAATTGATGTTAAAATTTTCGCATAATCAGCCCACAAAGTTACGAAAACTTTTGCATAAATGCAAATGTTGAACGCAGTTTTTGGCAAAAAACAGTCAATATTCGCAAATTTTTGTAAAAAAATCTATCGCAGGCTTGCAAATGTCAAATATTTTTTGTATCTTTGCAATCGGATTGTAATGTGCCACTCTGAATAAGGGAAGTGAGTGGAAACCGTGAAAAGATACCAAATTATACGATTAATACCTATGAATCTAACATTTCAAATCAATTATCGTACGATGTACGGTCAAGAGCTGTGCATTGTTGAGACCGGTTCGAATGTAGCCGGGTGGACGGAGCAATCTCCGCTTGTATTAACCTGCCAGGGTGAGGACTTCTGGACGACGACTGCGAAGATCGAGTCGGCGGGCACGATCGTGTACAAGTACGCGATCCGTCTGCAGGAAGGCGGCTTCATCTACGAGGCAGGACTTGACCGGAAGATCACCATCCGCGCCACGGACAAGAAAGTGGTGATGCGTGACTTCTGGCAGGCAGTGGATTATGAGAAAGCGTTCTATACGACCGCGTTCCTGAAGTCATTGTTTGCTCGCCACACGCCGGCTGCTCCGAAAGCCAAAGGCCGTCCGAAAGCCAGCAATGTGACGTTCACCATTGACCTGCCGCAGATCTTGCCATCGCAAGGTGTGGGTATAGTGGGTGGCATCAAGCAACTCGGCGAGTGGGATACAACGAAGTACCTGCCGATGAGTGATGCGGATTTCCCTGTATGGAAAGCGGACATTGAGGTGGACGGCGTAGAGCGATTTGAGTACAAATATGTTATTTATGATCTGGCTACGGGTAACCTGGCTGATATGGAGTGGGGTGAGAACCGCCATGCATGGGGACTTCCGGAGAAGGGGTCGAGACTGCGCGTGAACGACCGTTCGTTCCGCCGTACGCTGCCGCGTTTCCGGGGCGCAGGTGTAGCAGTACCGGTGTTCAGTCTGAGGACAGAGGACGGTTTTGGTATCGGTGAGTTCCAAGACCTGAAGAAACTTGCCGAGTGGGCTGCGTTGACAGGACAGAAGATGATTCAGACCTTGCCGATCAACGACACGACGCTGACGCACACGAATCTGGACAGCTATCCGTACAAGTCTGTATCGGTGTTTGCGCTGCATCCTATATACATTAATATAGAGAAGATGGGTCGTCTGACGCCGGCGCTGAAGAAGAAATACGAGGCTACGAAGAAGGAGTTCAACCAGAAGACAATAGCTGACTACCAGTGCGTATATGACGAGAAGATGAAATACTTCGAGGCGCTGTACAAAGCAGACTGCGACGTTTGCTTTGCGAGTGCGGAGTTCAAGGCATTCTTCGAGAAAAACAAAGGCTGGTTGGAGCCCTATGCGAAGTTCCTCGCCAAGCGTGACAAGAAGCAAGCAGGTTTCTACTACTTCCTGCAGTTCCATGCTGACAAGCAGCTGAGCGACGCCGTGGCTTACGCTCACTCGCTGGGTGTAGCTATGAAGGGCGATATACCTATCGGTATCAGTCCTGACTCGGTGGATGCCGCTGTTGAGCCGCAACTGTTCCATCTTGACGCCTCTGCCGGTGCGCCGCCTGATGACTTCTCGATCAGCGGACAGAACTGGGGCTTCCCGACCTACAACTGGGAGGAGATGGCGAAAGACGGATTTGACTGGTGGCGCCGTCGCTTCACGAAGATGCAGGACTACTTCGACGCGTACCGTATTGACCACATCCTGGGCTTCTTCCGTATATGGCAGATGCGCAAGAGCGATGTATGGGGACTGTGCGGACATTTCTCACCCGCTATGCCTTACTCACCGCAAGACTTGTGGAATATGGGAGTATGCCTGGACATCGACCGCATGACCAAGCCGTATATCCGTGGGAACTTCTTGGGTGACGTGTTCGGTTACGATACCGAAACCGCCAAGCAGCGTTTCCTGAACACGAATGACAATTATGTCTTCTGGTTCAAGGATGAGTTTGACACCCAGATGAAGGTGCAGGACTACTTCGACGCCATCATTGATGACGATGACAAACTCCACGAGGCAGGATTCATGAACAAAGACCAGGCTATCAACCTGCGTGAGGGATTGTTGTACCTGCATTGCGAGGTGCTGTTTGTGCGCGATCAGACGAATCCTGATATGCTCCATCCGCGTATCAGCATCTACCAGAGCCACTCGTACAACGAGCTATATGATGACCAGAAACGCATCCTGATGAACATCTACAACGACTACTTCTTCCGTCGTCACACGGAGTTCTGGCGTCAGAGTGCGATGCGTAAGTTGCCGACACTGATCAGTTCGACCGGCATGCTCTGCTGCGGCGAGGACCTGGGGATGGTGCCCGACTGCGTACCGCAAGTGATGCATGAGTTGCAGATCTTGAGTCTGGAGATCCAGCGTATGCCGAAGGATCCGAAGCGTGCGTTTGCTCACCCGGCTGATGCGCCGTACTTGAGTGTCTGCACGACTGGTACGCACGACACGAGTCCTATCCGCCAATGGTGGGAGGAAGATCGTGCCGTGACGCAGAAGTTCTACAACGACCAGATGGGTTGGTGGGGAGAAGCGCCGGCAGTGATGACTCCGGAGATAGCCGACTTCATCGTTAAGCAGCACATGTACAGCCCGGCGATGTGGGTGATCCTGCCGCTACAGGATTGGCTGGCTGTGGATGGCGAGGTTCGTCTGCCCGACGCCAACGGCGAGCGTATCAACGTGCCGGCTAACCCGCGTCACTTCTGGAACTACAGAATGCACATCAGCATCGAAGAGTTGATGAAGAAAGATGAGTTCAATGAGCACATCCGTCACCTGACAGGCGTCCGTTGAGAAATAGAATGAATAGTCCCCGCATGATGAGTCTGCGGGGATTATTTTGCCCTGTTTTGTCACATAATGTGGCTAAAAGAGCTATGAAAATCAACTTTTTTCAAAAAAAATGCATAAAAAATTTGCATAATTAAAAATAAAGTTGTATCTTTGCAACCCTTTTCGCGCGTTCTGTGTTAAGGCAGGGCGCCACAAACCGAAAGTATAACAGATTAAAGAGATAAGACAATGAAACGTACATTCCAACCCTCGCAACGTAAGCGTCGTAACAAACACGGTTTTTTGGAGAGAATGGCCACCGCTAACGGTCGCCGTGTATTGGCAGCCCGCCGTGCTAAAGGCAGAAAGAAACTGACCGTAGCTGACGAAGGTCGTCACAAAAAGTAAATCATTGGCGCAAAAACTGAAATAGTTTAGGGAAAAGAGCTCGCTCTCTTTTCCTTGTTTTGCGTATAAAACAGTAGTATTATGGAATCAACAAGACAACATAAGATTGCGCGTCTGATTCAGAAGGATCTGAGCGACATCTTTCTTCGTTATGCCCAGCGCATAGGCGGCGTGCTGATCTCGGTGAGTGAGGTGCGTGTGTCGCCGGATTTGAGCGTGGCAAGTGTGTATCTGAGCATCTTCCCTGACAACAGGGAGGAAGAGTTGATGAACAAGATCATCGAGGATACCGGTTCTATCCGCGGACAACTCGGTACGCTGGAGCGTCATCAGCTGAGAATCATCCCTGAGCTCAGGTTCTTTGCCGACGAGACAATACAGCGCATGGAGCGTATTGACCAGTTGCTGGGACAATAAACCGCTACGCTAAAAGATTAAAGACCGTTTCACTGAAAGATGCGGATTGAACCACACATAGCATGGCGGTACTTGGTGGCAAAGAAGAGACAGAATGCCATCAATATCATCTCGGGCATCTCGTGCCTGGCTGTGGCGGTTGTCACAGCGGCGATGATCTGCGTGCTGAGTGTGATGAACGGTTTCGGCGAGGTGGTGGAGCAGATGTTCTCGCAACTGGATGCCGAACTGCGTATCACGCCTGCTTCGGGGAAAGTGCTGCAGTTGGATGACGAGCGTGTGCAAGCGTTGTATGCCATGCAGGATATAGCGGTTATCGCCCCGACGATAGAGGAGACGGCTCTGGTGGAGTTTCGAGGCAGGCAGGTGCCCGGTCTGTTGAAAGGCGTGGATACGACCTATCAGCAACTGACAGCCATTGACAACATCATCATTGACGGCAGTTATGCCGTGTGGGACGGAGCGTTCGAACGGTGCGTGATGGGAGTGGGGCTTGCCAATACGGTGGGCATAGGGGCACATTTTATATCACCCGTACACCTGTACGCGCCCAAGCGCGTGGGGAAGGTGAATATGCTGCGTCCGGATGAGAATTTTCACAGCAAAGGCGTATTCATCGCCGGCGTGTTTGCCGTCAATCAGGCGCAGTACGATGACACCTACACGCTCATCTCGTTGCCATTGGCTCGTGAACTGTTTGAGTACGACGAGCAGCAAGCCACGGCGTTGGAACTCCGGCTGCGTGAGGGAGCCTCGGTCAAGAAGGTGCAGAAGGCTATCCGCGCTACGCTGGGCGAGGATTATGTGGTGCTCAACCGCTATGAGCAACAGGCGGATTTCTATCGCATCCAGCAGATAGAGAAGTGGCTGACAGCCTTGCTGCTGGTGTTCATATTGCTGATAGCAAGTTTCAATATCATCAGTTCGCTGTCGATGCTTATACTGGACAAACAAGACGATATCCGTCTGTTGCATACCTTGGGTGCGAATGAGCAGATGATCCGCAGGATCTTCCTATACGAGGGTTGGCTGATTAGTGCCAGCGGAGCAGTTATCGGAACGCTGCTTGGTGTATTGGTATGCGGTTTGCAGCAACACTTCGGACTACTCAAACTCGGCAACGGGGTGGATTATGTGTTGTCAGCGTACCCGGTTAGTATTCAGTTGCCGGATGTAGTGATGGTGCTGGTCGTAGTATTCCTGCTCGGTGCATTGGCGGCGTGGATACCGGCAAGAAAGTTGAAGGTTGAAAATTGAACAGTATGAGGCATATATTTTCCATAATGCTTGGTGTAATTTTGCTCGGATGCAGTATGACGAGTTGTCGTTATTCCTATACGCCGATCGTGTATCAGTCATTGGATACCGTGATGACCTCCGGTCGGCTGGAGTATTACGGTCAGTATTACATGAAAGAGGGCTTTGATTACGATGTCGTCAGTCTGGATTTATACTCCAAAGGTCTGGGACTGAATGACGACGGCAAGATGGAGGGCGTGGGCACGAACCTGTACATCAGTGATATCTTTGTTCCGAATGCCCTGTTGGAGAAGGATAAGCCGCAGTCCGTTCTGCCGGAGGGAACCTATCAGAGTGACTCGACCGCCAACTTGATGCATTTCCTGTGGGGGCTTGATTATGACGGGAACTACGGCGGCAGTTATGTGCTCTTGATGGGCGAATCGGGCTATAGTGTGCAGATCATCACCGAAGCAGAGATGACCGTAGCTTATGTGGGTGACACACTTGTGCTGGATGGCAGAGCCACCTTGCAAGGCAGGAAACAACCTTATCCGTTTCATTATCGCGATATCTTACCAACCCTCAACCGTGCACGATGAGCAAGGAGAAAGAGTATCATACCTACCTCAAACTTGAGAAAGGTCTGTCCGAGAACTCTGTGTTAGCGTACGAGCAGGATCTGGACAAACTCCGCTCGTTCTGTGAGGAGCACGGTATAGATATGGTACACGCTACCGCCGATGACCTGCATCGTTTCGTACAAGAGGTGCTCAGCGGCGTGGAAAACACCAAATCACAGTCACGCATCCTTTCCGGTGTGCATAGTTTTTACCGGTTTCTCGTTTACCATAATTATATTGATCAGGATCCTTCGGAACTCATTGAGATGCCCAAGCGCGATCAACATCTGCCGGAGGTGCTCACCGTAGAGGAGATCGACCGGATGATTGCCGCGATTGATCTCTCCGCTGCTGAGGGGCATCGCAACCGTGCTATTATTGAGATGTTGTACGGTTCGGGATTGCGTGTGTCGGAACTCACGACGCTCAAACTCAGCCGCATCTATCTCACTGATGGGTATATGCTCATTGAAGGTAAGGGCAGCAAGCAGCGGCTCGTACCGATCTCACCGGTGGCTACAGAGTGGTTTCGTTACTGGATGGAAGACCGATCGCGTCTGGATATCAAACCCGAGTTCAAGGATTATGCGTTCCTCAACCGTTACGGTCGCGGACTGACGCGTGCGATGATCTTCACGATCGTCAAGCGCCTGGCTGCCGAGGCGGGAATACGCAAGACCATTTCTCCGCACACGCTTCGCCACTCGTTTGCCACCCATCTGTTGCAGAACGGTGCAGACCTGAGACTGATTCAGCAGATGCTGGGGCATGAGAGTATAACAACTACCGAGATTTATACCCACCTTGATATACAGGATCTGCGCCAAGCGGTGCTTAAGTATCATCCGGCGAACCGATGAGAGTTGTTCGATACATAGTGCTATTGAGTCTTTGCTTCCTGCTCCTTATTCCCGGGGTTCAGGCAAATGAGACGATCATCATCGGTGAGGTGTACAATGCTTACACCGGCGAGCCAGTACCTGCGGCAAACGTGGTTCTCAAAGGAACGAAAGTCGGTGCCTCGACCAACGACGAGGGACTGTTCATGATTCGCACGGACATGCAGGAGCGGCACACGCTCGTCATCTCCGCCGTCGGCTATCGCAAGCAGCGCTTTGAGATCATGCCCGGCATGCAGGCGGGTATAGATGTGGCACTTCAGGAGAAGGTGGAAACGCTGCGCGAGATACAGGTTCTGCCTGACGACAATGCTGCTATCGCGATCATCCAAAACGTACGAGAGAATCGAGCCATAAACGATAGACAGTTGAGGGAAAGTGCGACCGATCGCTATGAAGAGTACAAGTATCTCTATCTGTCAGATATCCGTGCCAAGCACTTGGAACGTTTCTTGTGGAAGAGTCTCAAGGAGGGAATAATCACGCGTGAGGACAGTTCGATGTTTCTGCCGCTGTATATCAGTGCCGGCAATACGCACCTATCCGGAGGCTTCCTTTCACCGCTGACGCAGCAGCAGACGCGCTGCATACTGACTGAATCGGACTATGCGCCCGTGCTCTCTCTCACGAGCAGTTATGCCAACTTCTACAAGAACGATGTCACGCTTTGCGGGACAGCTTTTGTCAGTCCGCTGGCAAAGAGCGGAACAATCTACTACGACTATTTCCTTGCGGATAGTATTACGAGCGATAGTGTGCAAGCCACAAAGCGTTATCTGTTGCACTACCGCACCAAGAACGGCTATTACCCGACCTTCAACGGCGAACTGGAAGTGGATTCCGGCACATGGGCACTACGTCGCATAGAAGCCAAAGTACCCCGTGAGGTGAACCTGAACTTCCTGCACGCCATGCATATAGAGCAGCAGTTCGATGAGCAGAACGTCCTGCTATCGGAGCGCATGACGGTCGCTATGGATTTTGCCATCAAAGCCGACTCGTCGCATGTGTTCCCGAGCATGGTTGTAGAACGCCAACTGACCTATCTGGCAACAGATGTTGACAGCACACCTTCCATCAACCGTGTGGCGGATTCCGCGGCTCTTGCGGCGATGGATACGATTGAAGACCTGCCGATAGTGCGGTTCGTCAAGTGGGGGCTGGACATTGCCACAACAGGCTATATCCCGTTAGGCGGACCGATAGAAATTGGTAAGATCACCGACATCTTCCATTGCAACAAAGCACACGGACTATACTTCGGTCTTCCGCTGCATACCAACGAGAAATTGTGGAAACATGTCAGTTTGGATGCGTATTTCGGCTATGGATGGGGAGACAAGAAGATGAAAGGAATGGGGCAGATAGCTGTGCTCATGCCCACCGAACGGAGACATTGGCTGCAACTGCGATACGAGGACCATTATGTGTATTCCGAATCGTCGGTGTTTGACAAACTGATGCGCGAGAACAGTTTCGGTGCGGGCGAGATGGATCTGCTGCCGGCATTATTGGACGGCCTGCCGTACAATAACCCGACCGCCAAACATACAGCTATCCGTGAGCGTGCGTTTCTTGCGAACTACGAGAGTGATTGGCGCGAAGGCGTAGAGACCACCATTCGCGTGAAAATCGGCAGACTTGACCCGTCGTATGTCAGTGACCGTGACCTGCGAACGAATGCCATTGTGCCCAAACCTCCTTATCCGTTTGATCCGTTTATGTTCTACAGCCTGACGGGTATAGTTCGACTAAGCTGGCACGAGCGGACTGCGGACTTCTATATGCGCCGACTGCATGTGTACGGACAATTTCCCACCTTGTACCTCGGCGCAGAGATCGGCAATTTCTCCTACCTTGGCAGTGGCGAGAATCTTCATCTTTACGCCAAACTCAACGCCACTATCCGCCATCAGGTATCGCTTGGTGTGGGTGGTAGGTTACTATATATAGCTTCGGCAGGTGTAGTGATCGGCAAAGTGCCTTATCCGTTATTGGAGATTATGGACGGCAATCAGTCGTACCTGTATGACGCATACCGTTTTACGCTGATTAACAGCCACCAGTACGCTGCGGACAAGTATATAACGCTACAAGCCGAATGGAACGGAATGGGTGTACTGTTTAACCTCATCCCGGGTGTGCGGTTCTTGCACTTGCGCGAACTTGTAGAGTGTAAGATTGCTTACGGCGGACTATCCGCAGGACATTCGTTCACCGAAGGTCTGCAGCCGCTCACTATCCCTTATGTCGAAGCAGGTGTAGGTATAGGCAATATTCTTCGCCTGATAGATATCTATTCTATCTGGCGTCTGACACGCCGCAATGACCCCACAACGCCGTTGTGGGGAATACGCGGATGTATCCGGTTAGGATTGTAAGATATCTGAAGTCAGATATCAGGAATCAGATCTTTAGAACTCGTAATCGACTGCGGCACGACCTGTGCGGCACTTGGTGATATACGCGGCGACCTTCAGGTGCTCGGGGTGGTTCTGGTAGATATCCACATCCTCCCATGAGGCGAACTCGCACTCCAGGCACAGGTCATAATCCGTCTTCTTGGCGTTGGGGATATTGATACCCACGCGCTCACTTTTCAATACAGGCACTTTGTCAAGCAGGGACATTAAGCCCTGCTTGATCAGTTGTGCGTTTTCTAATTTGGTCTTCCCCTCAGCCTCGTCAGCGAGGCGGAAGAATACGATATGTTTTACCATATATGTACACGATTTTCGGGTGCAACAAACATCGGGCTTTCTTCCGTTACGTTCCAAGCCTCGTACCACGCGGCGATATGCGGCAGTGCGCCGTTCACACGCCAGCGACCGAGGGAGTGAGGATCGGACTTCGTACGGTTGAGAATCTCCTCCGGACGGATGTTTCCTGCCCAAACATTGGCATAAGCGAGGAAGAAACGTTGTTCGGGTGTGAAGCCGTCCACTACGCCGAGACGCTTGGCTTCGGGCTTGGCAGCCTCGTTGTTCTTGAAGGCTTGGAAGGAAATCTGCAATCCTCCGTGGTCGGCGATGTTCTCACCGAGGGTGAAGTAACCGTTGGCATGTACGCCCGGAGCGACCTCGATGCCGTTGAAGTACTCAGCCATCACCTTCGTGCGGGCGTCGAACTTTGCCTTATCCTCCTCTGTCCACCAGTTGTTCATGTTACCATCTTTGTCAAACAGGCAACCCTGGTCGTCAAATCCGTGGGTCATCTCATGACCGATAACTACGCCGATAGCACCGTAGTTGAACGCGTCGTCAGCCGACATGTCGAAGAACGGATATTGCAGTATACCTGCGGGGAAGCAGATCTCGTTGGATGAGGGGTTATAGTATGCATTAACGGTCTGCGGAGTCATATACCACTTCTTCTTGTCAACCGGTTTGCCCAGGTAAGAGAGCGAATAAGCCTGCTCGAACTTTGCTGCACGCTGCAGGTTGTCGTAGTAGGTGTCAGCCGCGTCGATGTTCAGGTCGCTGTAGTCACGCCACTCGTCGGGGTAACCGATCTTGATGGTGATGGCGTTGAGTTTCTCCGTGGCTTTGGCTTTGGTCTCGTCGGACATCCAGTCCAATGCCTGAATACGCTGTCCGAGTGAGGTCTGCAGATTATGCACGAGATTGAGCATGCGCTGTTTGTTTTCCTCGGGGAAGTACTTCTGTACATACATCTGCCCGACAGCTTCGCCGAGTGTGCCGTTGACGATACCTACGCCGCGTTTCCAAAGTGGTGAAGGTTCCTCGCGACCGGAGAGCACTTTGCCGTAGAAGTTGAAACTCTCCATATAGATCTCATCGGTCAGATACGACGATGCGCCGTCAATAACCTGCCATGTGAACAAGGTCTTAATATCCTCGAGCGGTTCGTCGGCAAGCATCTTACCCACCTCCTGAAGGTGTGCCACTTGACCGATATTCACGCTGTCGAGGGTGACATTCAGCGCGGTGAAGAACTCTGACCAGTTAATCTGCGGCACGAGTTGCTGCAATTCGGCAACAGACATCTTGTTGTAGTTGGCAATCGGATCACGAAGCTCGACATTGTTCTTCGCAGCCTTAGCCAGACGCGTTTCCATACGCAGAACGGTCTTGGCGGCCTGTTCAGGTTCGGGTTGATTGAACAAGCGGAACATATTCGTGATGTACTGCTCGTACTTCGCGCGGATGTTGAGAGTAGTCTCATCGTCGTCGATGTAATACTCCTTCTCGCCGAGCGCAAAGCCTGCCTGGTACTCGTTCATGATGTTCATTGAGGAGTTCAGGGCGTCGGCATCGACGTACATAGCGAACAATCCGTACTCCATCGCTGCTCCGAGGAGCTTGGACAGCTCGTCGCGCGACTGAATAGCCTGGATCTCTTGCAGGGTTTTCTGCACGGGAGCTATACCTTCATTGTTGCGACGCGCGGTGTCAAGGCAGAGATTGTAGATGTCACCAATCTTCTGACCTACCGAGCCTTGTGTGTGTTTCTCGGCGGCTATTTCCTGAATAAGTCCGTTAACTTGTTCGAGGTTGTTCAGAGCCAGTTTGTCAAACGAGCCGAAGCGCGAATACTCCGGCGTGAGCGGGTTAGCTGCCATCCAACCGCCGCATGCGTACTGATAGAAGTCGTTCTGCGCAACGGCTGTGGTGTCGAGGTTCTCAAGGGGAATACCGGTGGTCTGCTTCTGACCGGTGCATGCTGTCATTACTGCTGCCATGACAAATAGATACGTTAATTTTTTCATACAGTTTATATTATTGTTGTGATATTTTCGCAATACCTTAATGCGTGCAACAAAATGTATGCCCGAATCGTATATTGAGTGACGGATTGCTATGTGGAAATACTATTTCTGCAAAAATGTGCAAGACATAACAAAAAAATGCAGGTTAAATTTGCATATACGGAAAAATTGTTGTACTTTTGCATCCGCTTTTGCGCGGCGGGATAGCTCAGCTGGTTAGAGCGCATGATTCATAATCATGAGGTCCCCAGTTCAATCCTGGGTCCCGCTACAAGAAAACCACTCGAACTCGAGTGGTTTTCTTTTTTTCGGTTATTTAGCCTACTTGTGCGCCGTTGCGAACGGGGGCTGTGACGGTGGTTACCACCAGTTTGCCATCGGCATCTACAGCTGACAGAATCATTCCTTGGCTCTCTATACCCATCATCTTACGCGGCGGGAAGTTCGCAATGAACAGCACCTGTTTGCCCACCAGTACCGACGGATCGGGATAACTCTGTGCTATACCGCTCAGGATCGTTCGTCCGCCCATGCCGTCGTCAATGCGCAGTTGCAGCAGACGGTCGGACTTCTTCACATTCGTGCATTCAAGCACTGTACCGACGCGGATATCCGTCTTGTCAAACGCCTCGATGTTTGTTGCCTCTTTAATAGGCAGCGGTTGCCAGTTCTTCAGGGCTTCTGCCTGAGCTGCGGCTTCGTTCTCAGCCTTGATGCGCGCGAGGCGGTCGAGTTGTGCCTGAATGGGTGCATCCTCAATCTTCTCAAAAAGCAGGCTTACTTCGCCCAGTAAATGACCTTCCGCTAGAAGATCAGTACTGCCCAGCGATTCCCAGTTGAAGGTGTCAAGAGCTAACATCTCGCGCAGTTTGGCTGACGAGAATGGTAGGAAAGGTTCAAAGGCGATAGCCAGATTTGCCGCAATCTGCAGTGACAGGTTGAGGATGGTTGCTGTACGGTCGAGGTCGGTCTTAGCGAGTTTCCATGGCTCGGTGTCAGCCAGATACTTGTTGCCGATGCGCGCGAGGTTCATAGCTTCCTTTTGTGCATCGCGGAAGCGGAAATCGTTCAAGAGTCGCTCCAGTTCGGCTTTGACATTGCAGAACTCGTCAATAGTCTGACGGTCGTAGTCGTTCAATGCACCTTGTGCCGGCACTTTGCCGCCGAAATACTTACCGGTGAGTACCAGTGCGCGGTTGATGAAGTTACCGTAAATAGCAACGAGCTCGTTGTTGTTGCGTGCTTGGAAGTCCGACCATGTGAAGTCGTTGTCCTTCGTCTCCGGCGCATTGGCGGTCAGTACATAGCGTAGCACATCCTGCTTGCCAGGGAAGTCATCTAGATACTCGTTGAGCCATACTGCCCAGTTGCGAGAGGTGGAGATCTTGTCACCTTCAAGGTTCAGGAATTCGTTCGAGGGTACATTGTCTGGTAGGATGTATGAACCGTCCGCCTTAAGCATCGCGGGGAACACAATGCAGTGGAAGACGATATTGTCCTTGCCGATGAAGTGTATAAGACGTGTGGACGGGTCTTTCCACCAGGTCTCCCAGTTGCCGTATTTCTCAGGCTGAGCGTCGCAGAGCTCCTTGGTGTTGGAGATGTAGCCGATAGGTGCATCAAACCATACATAGAGCACTTTACCTTCAGCACCCTCAACCGGCACGGGTATACCCCAGTCCAGGTCACGCGTCACGGCACGCGGACGCAGACCGCCGTCCAGCCATGACTTGCATTGGCCGTAAACGTTCGGACGCCACTCCTTGTGCTCTTCGAGGATCCACTGCTCGAGCCATTGCTGGTATTGATCAAGTGGGAGATACCAGTGGGAGGTCGGACGCTTGACGAGCGGGTTGCCGGTTTCGGCATTGTAGGGGTTGATAAGTTCCTCGGGCGAGAGTGTCGAACCGCACTTCTCGCACTGATCGCCATAAGCACCGAGGCTGTGGCAATGCGGACATTCACCGCGGATATTCCTGTCCGTCAGGAAGTGACCGGTCTCCGGGTCGTAGAACTGCTCGGAGGTCTGCTCGACGAACTTACCCTCGTCATAGAGTTTGCGGAAGTAATCCGAAGCAAACTTGTGATGGATGTCAGATGTCGTGCGCGAGTAGATGTCAAACGATATACCGAAGTCGGCAAATGAGCGTTTGATCAGTTCGTGGTAGCGATCCACCACTTGCTGGGTGGTTATACCTTCTTTACGTGCGCGGATAGTCACGGGCACTCCGTGTTCGTCGCTACCGCAGACATACAGGACATTTTGCCCCTTCAGCCGCATGTAGCGCGCATAGATGTCCGCGGGCACATAAACGCCTGCCAGGTGACCGATATGTACCGGACCGTTGGCGTACGGCAACGCGGCTGTTATTAATGTACGTTTGTAACTCATATAGTGTTATTGTTTATGTTGCAATTTTTCTGCCACTGCGACCAGCTTGACGGTGCTTATCTTACTGTCTTCAGCGATACTGATTTTGCCTGTCTCTTCGCTGACCACGATACACAGGGCATCGGACTTCTCTGCCAGGCCGAGTGCTGCACGGTGACGCAGTCCGTAGTGCTTGGGGATGCGCTGGTTCTTCGATACCGGCAGGATGCACGCGGCGGATTGCAGGCGTCCGTTACGGACTATCAGTGCGCCGTCGTGGAGTGGGGTGTTCTTGAAGAAGATGTTCTCTATCATTCGCGCCGAGATATCGGCATTGATGGTTTCGCCGGTCTGTTCATAGTCTTCCAGTTCTTGTTCGCCGGCAATGACTATGAGTGCGCCTACTTTGGCTTCGGACATGTGCTCGCATGCGAGGACGACTTGGTGAATCTGCTCTTCGGTTAACCAGCCTTTCTGCTCTTCCTGACGGAAACGCACAAGCTGTGCATTGCTCATGCGTGAACCTATACGGCTGAACATGCCGCGTATCTCTTCCTGAAAAATAACCACCAATGCCACCGCACCGGCGCTTCCGATGAAGTTAAAGATAGCGCCTGTCAGTTCGAGTCTCAGCACGAACGCTACCAGAAACCATAGTCCCACGTATGCCAATATGCCCCAGAACAGATTGGATGCTCCGGACATACGCAGGATGCGAAACGCCTCGTATAGCAGCAAGGCTACCAGCAGGATGTCAACAAGATCTTTGAAACTGAAGAACATAAAGCCATTTACTATTTAACATTTACCATTAATCATTCGCTTTGTCGCGGCCACATCGTGCACGCGGAGGATAGTAACTCCCTGTGTGAGGGCTTGTCGCTCCAGCGCGAGTGTCTGCTCCAGACAGGTGTCGGGCGCCAACCCCGCAGGCTCGTATGCCATGCGCTTGCGCGAAATACCGACTAATATAGGGCAACCTATATGCTGCAGCGCACTGAGGTTAACCAGCAGGCTGAGGCTCTCTTGTGCCGTTTGCCCGAATCCGAATCCCGGGTCGATAATCACATCGTTTACTCCGGCTTGGTGCAGTTCATCCACCCTGCGGCTGAAGAATGCCATGGCATCCGAAAGCAGGTTTCCTGTCTTGTGCTCGTCATTCGCACGGTTGTAAGTCAGCACATAACTTGTGCGAGACTCCGACAGAACCCCTTTCATCCTGCACGCCTGACCGGAGATATCATTGATTATATCCACTCCAAACTCCTCGATGGCACGCCGTGCTATCTCCGGACTGAAGGTATCTACGGATAGTGGCAGACGGATATCCGATTGTCTGGCAACGCGCAAAGCCAACTGTAACCGTTGCCATTCTTCTTGCTCGCTGACCAAGCCGTCGCCTGATTGCACCGCCGGACGAGTGGAACATGCTCCGATATCTATGATGTCTGCCCCCTCGCTCACCGCGCGCAAGAACGCAGCACGCAAATCTTCCTCACTGTTCGCACGACTCGCAGCGAAAAAACTATCCGGAGTGACATTGATAATTGCCATCACCAATGGTTGACCGAGGTCATATAACCGGTTCCCCATACGTATGTGCGTGCATGCAGAATTCATAACTAAATCAAAAATCGCTACAAAGATACAAAAAAAACTTGTTTTTTGCTATTATTTAGTGAAAAATAATATAAAAAATAGCATTTTGCCAAGAAAATGTATATTTTTTGCTTTTTTTTGCTAAAAAATTTGTGCAATTTATATTTTTTTTGTATCTTTGTAGGCTTAATTGTGAGGTGTGCTCACAGAATTTTGGAAAATTTTAAGAAATAAGGTATAATTATATCCAAAAACAACATGAAAAAAGTAGTGCAATCTGTAATCGTCGTAACAGTGATTTTGTTCGCTTTCAGCGGCTGCAAGTCACGTGAGTTGAACACGCAGTTCTCCAATACGACGGGATGGAACTATTATGATGAAAAGACGACCAACTTTGAGGCCAAAGAAAGCGTCGGCAATGTGGATCCTATCGGTATGGTGGCAATCCAGGGCGGAACATTCGCTATTGGTCAGACCGATGAGTTTATTACGGCTCCCCGTGATAACGCTCGCCGTTCGATTACTGTCAGTTCGTTCTACATGGACAAGTACGAGATTTCCAACCTCAACTGGCGCGAGTATCTGCATTGGATGGATATGGTCTTTGGGTATTCAGCACCCAAGTTGGTGCAGGCAGCCCTGCCCGATACGCTGGTTTGGCGTGACGAGTTGGCATACAACGAGCCGTATGTCGAGAACTATTTCCGTCATCCTGCTTTCAGCTTCTACCCTGTGGTAGGTGTTAGTTGGGATCAGGCTATGCAGTATTGCCAATGGCGTACTGACCGTGTGAACGAGTTGGCATTGGTGCATGCCGGAGCGATTGAGTTCCCGGACTTCAAGCAGTTGCGCGCGCTCGACGAGACGGAGCTGGAGGACTGGCGAAACAGCAACCCGGGCTATGAACCCCTTGAGGTCGAAGTAACCCGCGGAGAGGATGTCAACGTGGAGTACCATGTTCCCTACGAGTGGATCCGTGACAAGTTCGTCTTCAATACCGAGAAGTACCTCGTCCGCCGTGACTACAATCCGGTTAATCCCGATGCCAACAGGCGTAGCAAGAAGTTCCATGACGCATGGAACAATCCTCGTAAGGTGGATCGTACTGACGGTATCTTGGTTATCGGCTACCGCCTTCCAACCGAGGCTGAGTGGGAGTTCGCAGCGTTTGCGCCTATAGCAGGCACCGACGGCTTGACCATCGAGGGTAAAGTATATCCCTGGTCAGGCTATCACCCACGTGACTTGAGTAAGAAGAACATGGGTATGATGCAGGCGAACTTCGTCCGTGGAAAGGGCGACATGATGGGTGTATCCGGCATGTTGAATGACGGGTATGTCATCACCAACCCTGTGGATGCGTTTGCTCCTAACGACTTCGGCTTGTACAACATGGCGGGCAATGTTAACGAGTGGGTGATGGACGTATATCGTGAGACGACCTACCAAGACGCTACGGAGTATAACTCGTTCCGTGGTAATGTCTATACACGCGCCAAGAAAAATGATCAGGGCGAGTACGTTATCAACGCTCTGGGTGGCATTGATGTGGAGTGGACAAGCGAGGATGATAAGCGTGACTATCTGGACGGAGACTTTGCTTCACTTATCCAAACGGATTATCCTTTGGATACACTTGGTGCATTGTTCCTCAAAGGCTTAGCAGCTAATACCGAAGGCAACGGCGGTGAAGAAGAAGAGGAGGAAGAAGAGGAAGAAACGGATGAAGAAGGCGAGGAAGAGGAAGGTGAGGAAGAAGAGGAGAGCGAGGATACCGGAGACGGAGGTTCCGCTGCATCCAACAAGAAGATTGACCCGACCGACATCTATGCTCCGAAGATCACCAAGACGACTCACGTCTATAAAGGTGGTTCGTGGAACGACCGCGTATACTGGTTGCACCCGTCGTCACGCCGTTATCTGGAAGGCAACAAGAGCAAGAGCACTATCGGATTCCGCTGTGCTATGTCAACCATCGGCGACCAGATTCCTTCAGGTCCGAACCGTGGCAAATAATTTGACCGGCACATAATCAAAAGCATAAACCAGTAAACAGTATATAATATGAATTTTCCTGATAATATCCGTTACACCTCGGAGCACGAGTGGATTCGCGTGGAGGGTGACGAGGCGTATGTTGGTATCACGGATTACGCACAGTCTGAGTTAGGCGAGATCGTCTTCATCGATGTCCCGACGCTGGGCGAGACAGTAGCTCAAGGCGAAGTGTTCGGCTCAGTTGAGGCAGTGAAGACCGTCAGCGATCTGAATATGCCCGCCAGCGGTGAGGTGCTGGAGGTCAACGAGGAGTTGGAAGCGCATCCCGAGCTGGTCAACGAAGATCCCTACGGCAAAGGATGGATGGTTCGCATCCGCATCAGTGACCCCAGCGAGTTGGACAACCTCATGGATGCAGCAGCCTACGAGGCAAGTATTCATTAATAGCAACATGTATAACAAAGGGTAAGCCATGCATGGCTTACCTTTTTTTAGGCTTATGACACATAAATACGATTTCCTTATTATAGGCGGCGGAGTAGCCGGTATGAGTTTCGCTCTGAAAGTGGCACGTGCACAGAAGTACAAGATAGCCCTCTGCTGCAAGACGACCCTTGACGAAGCCAACACTGCCAAGGCGCAGGGTGGTATAGCATCAGTGACGAACCTGCTGGTCGATGATTTTGACAAACATATCCACGACACCATGGTAGCAGGTGATTGGATCAGCGATCCCGCTGCTGTGGAGCAAGTGGTGCGCAATGCGCCGGAGCAGATCATGGAACTGGTGCAGTGGGGCGTGAACTTCGACAAGAACGCAGAAGGACAGTACGACCTGCACCGCGAGGGAGGGCACTCCGAGTTCCGCATCCTCCACCACGCCGACGATACCGGCGCGGAGATTCAGCGCGGACTGATGGAAGCTGTGCGCAGCAATCCGTTCATCGATGTACTCGAGAACCACTTCGCCGTCGAGATCATCACCCAGCACCACCTCGGTGTTCGCGTCACGCACCGCACACCGGACAAGGAGTGCTATGGCGCATATATAATCGACCCGGCTACCGGTAAAATTGATACCTACCTGAGCCGCATCACACTCATGGCTACCGGCGGAACGGGTGCAGTATATGCTACAACCACCAACCCGAACATCGCCACCGGCGACGGCATAGCGATGGTACATCGCGCCAAGGGAATGATTAAGGACATGGAGTTCGTGCAATTCCACCCGACTGCCCTGTACAACCCGGGCGAGACGCATCCCGCATACCTCATCACCGAGGCGATGCGCGGGTACGGAGGTATACTGCGTCTGCCTAATGGCGAGGAGTTTATGCAGAAGTACGATGCACGCCTCTCACTCGCACCGCGAGACATTGTTGCGCGCGCGATAGATAATGAGATGAAGATACATGGTATAGATCATGTATGCCTCGATGTGACGCACAAGGATCCCGAACAAACCAAGCACCACTTCCCGAACATCTACGCCAAGTGCCTGAGCATAGGCATTGATATCACCAAGGAGTATATCCCCGTTGCCCCGTGTGCACACTATATGTGCGGCGGTATCAAGGTTGATCTGGACGGTCAATCGACTATCCGCCGTCTGTACGCTGTCGGCGAATGCAGTTGCACAGGTCTGCATGGCGGCAACCGTCTGGCCAGCAACTCCCTCATCGAGGCAGTCGTATATGCCGACGCAGCAGCCAAACATAGCCTGAGTATGATCGAACAGTACGACTTCAATGACCGCGTACCGGACTGGAACGACGAAGGAACGATGTCCAACGAGGAGCAGGTACTCATCTCGCAGGATATGAAGGAGGTCGGGCAGATTATGTCCACCTACGTAGGCATCGTGCGCTCCGACCTGCGACTCCGCCGTGCGTGGGAACGACTTGACCTCTTGTACGAAGAGACCGAAGACCTCTTCAAGCGCGTCAAACCGACGAAGGACATCTGCGAACTCCGTAACATGATCAATGTCGGTTACCTCATTACCCGACAAGCTCTGGAGCGTAAGGAGAGTCGCGGACTGCATTATACCATCGATTACCCGCATAATCCCAACAACAACACCAACGAAGTGTGGTAGTCGGCTGCTGACACAACGCATGAAGCACGCTATTATATTACATAGTATTGTACCCGTGCGCGCGGAGGCGCGCGAGGGAGCGGAGCAGAACACGCAACTGCTGTTCGGCGAACTCTGCGAGGTCATTGATACCTTGCCGCGCTGGATGCGTGTACGCAATGAAGCGGATGGTGAAGAGGGGTTCATGGACAGTAAAATGGTTACGCTTCTGTCCGAGCAGGAATACGCCTCGTATACTGCAGCACTCTCTGCAAGCACTGCGCGCGTCGCGCTGCCAATGACTTACGCAGTGAGCGCCAACAACGGCCAGACGCTGCCTCTGACCCTTGGTACCCGGCTCGCTAACTACCATGACGGCCAGTTCGATCTGTTAGGTGTGTCGTTCCGCATAGATGCCGCAGCCGTGGCGGAGCAACCGTTGCCGCTTTGTGAGCAGACACTCATGCAAGTCACGCGGTTCCTGCTCAACACCCCTTACCTTTGGGGCGGTAAGAACGCCCTCGGTATGGACTGCTCCGGACTGACGCAGACCGTGATGAGCCTGTTCGGCATCAGCCTGCCGCGTAACGCTTCGCAACAGGTGCATTGCGGCAAGGAGATTAAAAATCTACAGGATGGAAAAGCCGGTGACCTCGTGTTCTTTGACCATGCTGACCCCTTTGCCGATAACACTGAGCCTAATAACTGCAAAGGCGATACACGCATCACGCACGTAGGAATCCTGTTGGATAACCAGCGCGTTATCCACTGCTCCGGTAGGGTAAAGATTGAACATATTGACCCGCGCGGCATATTCGGTGCCGAGCAACGTGTATATACCCACCACCTCGCAGCCATACGCCGGATGGTGTAACGATTGAACTGCAAAATACTTATACTCATGAAACACAGAATACTCATTATCTGTCTTTTGGTATGTTCCTCCGTTTGCTTTACCACGCAGGCGGATGACAAGGTTGTGAATGCCAGCACACCGCCTGTTGCCCTGCCTGAGCTCGGTAACGGACGACTCAAAGTATGCGCTCAGAACCTGCAGAACTACTATTATAACTACAACACCGGCCGCGGCAAATACACGCCGGAGGAGTTTGCAGCAAAAACCCGTAAGATCGTGGACGCCATGCTCTGGCTGGATGCGGATATCTACGCTTTCTGCGAACTCGAGGCCAAACCTGTCATCCTGCAGCAGCTGGCAGACTCAATGAATATTCGCACGAACGATAAGCCCTACGTAGCCGTAGCTGACGAGATTGACGAGGACTGGGATTCGGAATACAACAACAACCTCAAGTCAGGATTCATCTATCGCAAGGATAAGGTCAGACCCATAGGCGTCAATCACCCCGCAACCTATTCGGCGTTTTACAAGAAGGTGCTACGTATCCAGGCCTTCGAAGAACTATCGTCCCACGAACGATTCATGCTCTCTATGAACCACTTCAAGGCGAAAGACAGTTCGGATGATCAGGGCGAAGCAAAGCGCATCACGAATGCCAACGAACTCATCCAAGGACTGAAGAACTATTCAATCGATCCCGATATACTCATCATGGGTGACCTCAACTGCGAGGTCGGTGAAGACCCGCTGACAATCATTGCAGACGCAGGGTTCGAAGAACTGCTGATCAAGTACAACGGTAACGGTATCTATTCGCACTGCTATGGCGGTGGTGAACTGATTGACCATGTGTACGCCAACGCAACCATGGAGGAGCAGGTCACAGGTGCAGGCATATTCCATATATCTACCGGTTGCGGTGCGGATGCTTCGAAAAATTACGGTCACCGCTACTCTGACCATGATCCGTATATGGTTGCCCTCAATCTCGCATCCGTGCATCCGACCAAGTGCGAACCGATGCAGTTTGATTACCTACCCATTGGTGCAGATGATCTGGGGGCAATGAGTGCTGTCAGCATCAGCGGGCAGTGGAACTGGAGGTATCAGAGTAGCTACGGCGCTACTTGTCAGGATCGTGGAGGTGAAGACTGGATGCTCACACCCGTCTATGACCTCTCTTTGGCTTCAGCGGTAACCGTCGCATTCGACCATACTATCAACAATGCCAACGATATGACAACACAGCAGACTCTGTGGGTGACAAGTGATTTCACCACCATTGAAGAGTCTGAGTGGACGCAACTGACTATCCCCAAGTATCCTTCAGGCAATGGTTGGACATTCGTCCACACCTCGGTGGATGTGCCGCTGAACGCACTCGGGGCAAACACCATGTTCGCCTTCCGGTACAATGTGCCCTCTAATGCCGCCAAGAACCCTACATGGGAGATCAAGAACCTCACCGTCACTGTCACCTGCGACGATGAGCCTGCTGCTCTTGACAATACGGCACTGCAATCGGTTGCCCGCAAACGCTTTGATAACGGGCACCTCTACATCCTTATGCCTGATGGCTCACGCTATAACGTGATAGGAGTGAAGGTTCAATAAGCTAACAATTAAAATCGTAACAATATGATTAACGAAATGAAAAATGCCCTTGAGGCAAAAGACAGGTTTGTTCTATCCGCATTGATCCTGGCTATCGGTGTAGCCCTGGCAGGATGGTTTGTTAACAGCGGTATTGAGAAGATGGCATTCAAGGATCGTGCCGTGGTGGTCAAAGGCCTTTCCACACGCGATGTACAGGCTGACTATGTCGTTTGGCCGCTGGATTTCTGTGTGCGCGGTAATGATATCAGCGCCCTCTACAGTGACTTGGCACAGATCGAGCAGACTGCACGTAAATTCTTTATGGAGCGAGGATTCCAAGAGAGTGATATGACGCGCGGAAATATCTCGATTGATGACAACTGGGCAAGTTACTACGACCGCAAACCCGAGTTCCATTACACCTTGCGTACCTCGCTGGTTATCTCCACGGCGGATGTCGAGCGTGTTATAGCCAACCAAGGTTGCCAGAGCGAGCTGCTGAAGAAAGGTGTTATCCTGCAGTCCTACGACTGGAATACGGACTTCCAGTATAATGGTCTGCCATCACTCAAACCTGAGATGGTGCAAGAGGCTACACAAAACGCCCGCGCCGTGGCGCAGAAGTTCGCTGAGGATGCACAGTGCCGCTTGGGCAGCATCCAGCAAGCCAACCAAGGACAATTCTCCGTTGAGTCCGACAGCAACCAACCTTGGATCAAACATGTCCGCGTCGTGACAACTGTTTCCTACTATCTTAAGTAACACACGCAAAAAAGAGGCGTCTTCTTCAAAAGACGTCTCTTTTTATTTTACCGTCCAGTCTGATATTGTGTAATCTGCTTCGATGATGTCTTCTATGGAATCCGGAAGATGATAGAAGAAATCAATGCCGGTGAGGTTTTCTATTTCGTCAACGGACTGCATGTATGTCATAAGTGGACGGTTACCTGCAGCGTTGGGCATAACGAAACCGATAGATGTCCATCCACCGTCCTGTTTGCGGCGGAGAAGCACTTTATAGAAGGCTTGTGGAACGACTATCTTTCGCACTTCACCAATCGTGTTGGTGACATCTGTAACGATTGGACCACAGCAAACATATACGTTCTCGTACGTTGAGGCTATATCGCGCACCAGTTCTTCCAGGTCTTTCCAATCACCGGCATTGTTGTTATGGTTCTGGGGACAGATATTGGTCATATAGAAACTCTCGCTCATAGCTTGTGCTGACCACTTCATGTCAGCAGCGGGGGCCATGTGTCCGCGGTCGTATCCTGAACCTTTATAATCCCGAGTAACGACCGGGTCACCCTTCGCCATGGGGTCGGGCAGGAACTTGTCCGTTCGCGGGCAATCGCCAGCTACCTCTGTATTCGTCAGGTCATATGCCACCCAATTGGGCAGAAGCCATGCGTGATTATAGCTAACGGTGTAGCCGAGATGTTCGATGATTTGTTCCGGTTGGTCAGAGGTGAGATTGGGTATTTCGTATCTCAGTTCACTATTGTCCTGTTGGTCAGTGGCTTTGGTGCGGAGGCAGGAGACGAGTAGCGTGGTGCCAATGATGACCAGAACACTAAGAATCTTCCTCATAGTTCACGCATTATAATTGTGCGTCCGTCGGAGCGTCTGCCTGTATTTGCTCTGTGCGCAGGTACTCTATCCACTGTTGTTTGAGCGTGGTCAGATCATTGTTTCTACATAAAGCGCTGTCCACCGGCATGCTATATGAAGCCTCAATCAGATCGGCAAGCGCCAGTTGTCCAAATGACTGCTCATAGAACTGGATGAACGATGTTCCGCCCAGTTGGCTCATCTTGTTTTTGGCAGGAAATTCTGCATCCAGCGCGCACTCCTGTTCCAGGCGTTGGATAAACTCCGGTGTGAATGACTGCAGGCGTTTGCCCTCCAATGAGAAGTGCTCCGATATTCCTTGAATGAACCATGCTTGGCGATGGGTCGGATGATTGTAATCTAGTCCCGCCATGTAGGTGTAATAAGCCAATTCCCGGCGCAAAACGCGTATAAATTCCGGATCACCGTCCGCATTGTTGTTCTTGAATGCCCCCGGATGGATAATGATGCCTTTGCATTGGCACCCGAGAGGACCGATGGATATGATTGAGCAACCGTATTTGGAGCCTCCCATCAATCCGTTATCGCTCAGTTTGTTGATAAGGGTGCTATAGTCATCGTCTATGTTCGGCAGGTAGATAGCCATTTTCCTCCCGTTCAGGTCGGTGGGGTAGTGGTAGGTGCTCAGGTAGGACGGCAGCTCGAGGATGATATTCTCCACGCAGTCCATTATTCTTCTCGCGCAGATCTGTTCTTTCGCATCGCGATCCTTACGGTAATAGACAATCACATTGGCGTCCTCTTCTTTTCCCCATTTGCCCATATTCCGTTTTTGCCCGATATCTTCCTTGTTGTCCCATTCAAATGGTCCTATCGGTGCAGCTTTGATGATACTCTCCGGATCGGACTGATTGAATGCGTTCAACCATTGAATAGTCTGTGGCGAGAGCTGACGGTACGCCAGCGAGGGACGATGGATACCTATATCATACAGTTTGGCAATAACCAAACCGATGACAGCTAACGCAATCACCATCGTGGTGATTTTCGATATTACTTTTTTGTTCTTAATCATATCGATAATTCAAGAATGGTTTCAAAATCTTTGATTGATTCGTTTTCTTTAACTTGTCCCAAGCGGAATCCGTCGCCGGTCGTCTCGCAGTATATATACTTCGTTCCGTTGTAATCCAGCACGGAGTCCTCTATGTTCGTCATATTGAGTTGCGTGAGTAACGACTGGTCTTTGCATTCCACTCCGATAGCAGCATGCTTCAGTTTGGTGGAGAGCAGGAACACGACTTTATATCCCAGACTGAGGAAGAGTGCAGCGGCGAGTGAGGACTTGCAATCGCAGTCGCCCTCCTTGTCGTACAGCACCTCAGCGGGGAAGCGCATATACTCCTTGGCGAACAGGATAGGCTTGCTCTGCTCGTCAATCACATACTTGATGTTCGGTTCTTGCACAAAGTCCAGAGTGAACTGCAGCAAGTCCACTTCCGGATACCCTGCTTCCCGTATCGTCTCACGGATATAATTCGTAACTTGACGGACGCTCGCCATCTTGTCAGAGTTCATCTTTAGATAGCGGAAGATAGATTGCACATTCTGCGCATAGGTGTTGCTGTCCTGGCCGTATGTGGTGAACGGGTTGCGCTCACGCAATTCGTCAATCTCGGCAGAATCGATCTCCAGCGGCAATTTTCCTTGGAGCTGATGCCCTACGAGCGAATCCAGATCCCAAGTAAATACCCGACTTTCGATAGTGGATTCGGTGTAATCATCCTCGCTATCGCCTTCATCGTCATCTTCGCGCAGAGGCATATAGATCTTCTCGTCAAACTCATCAATCGACATACCGTTCACTTTAGCTCCTAACGCGAAGTTGTCACCCGTCGTCTCGCAGAAGATGTAATACTTGTCTTCGTACTTGATGGCTATGTCGTTCATTGCATCGCCGTACCAGCCGTCTTTCAGTTCGCTGAGCCTTACTTCCACGCCAATGGCAGCATGCTGGTGCTTGCGGGAAATGAGATACAGCACGTTGTGCCCCATCAGATGGAACAGCATAGCGGCTAACAACGATTTGCTACTGCTGTCTCCGCATTTGTCGTAGAGCGTCTCATCCGGATAGCGGATATAATCATCGTAGAAATTGATGGTCTTGTCTTCCGAGGTCTCTACGAAGGCGATGTTCGGCTCTTGGACGAAATCAAGCGTAAACTGTAACTTATCCATCGGAGAGAACGCATTCTTCTCAGCAATCTTGTTGATGGAGTACGCAACGTAACTTGTACGCGCAAGGAAAGTCTTTCTGTATTTCTTCAGGAAGTGGAACATGTATAGTATGTTCTCCTTGTCCGAATGATCCTTACGCTGGTCGAAGAACGGGTTGATATGTCGCACGTCACGTATGTCCGCAGCCTTGAAGTACAAGGTCAACGAGCCGGCTACTGTCCTATTAGGATCATAGGTCTTGTCCAATGTCCAATCATAGGTGCGGGATATATCGCCCTGCGGGTTTTGCGGCTCCACATCGTCCTCATCCTCATCGTCATCCCCGCTGTCATCCAGGAACGATGCCTGCACTTTCCATCGCCTGTTGGCGGCAGGTAGAGCCATGTTGATGGATACACCGGTAGATATGACAATCAGTAGCGGCAGGAAGTCGTAGTCGTAGTAGAACAGCGTAAATACCGTAGCAATAGAGCACAATGCTATAATGGTTACATTTACCCACTTCAGTCCGAGATTCTTGTTGAACAAGTCCAACATCGGCTGGAACGAATTGGCATTCTCTATAGCATCAATCTTAATGAATCGCACGATAGCCCACAGGACATAGTAATACCCTACAAATATAGAGGCAGACTGCCAGTCCTTGCCCAATAGCGGCATTTGGAAGATGCCGGAGTTCACCAGATAAACCAGAATGAACAGCAGCGTGTAGATAAATGCCGATAGCAATGCCGTATCTTTCCATCCGTAGGGTTGCTCCGAAGCATACTCAGCCTCTTTCTGTCGCGGTGCATAGCGTTGCAGCAGCGCGTAGGCACCGGCACGGGCTTCAGCAGGAAGCACATCTTTTTTTGAGTTATGGAAGCCCCAGAACGAACAGATAGCCAGTGGCTTTTTGGGCGGCAGCTTCTCCAACGGCTTGGCCGCTTGCTCCTGTTTCTTCCGTTCCGGCATCTCTTGCGCCACGATACGGATACCGTAACTCTTGAAGTCCTTGTTCAGTTCCGGAATCTCGCCTTTACGGTTCGTTACGGTCTCATTGCCATAGGGACTGCGAACGGTACGGAATGCGATACCCTCCTGACTTTTGATGATCTCCGATGCGCCTTCTTGCGGACCTGCAGGGTCTGTCTGTGCTGCTTCCGTGTAATGCGCAAAATAATCAACGCACCATTCGCGAACCAGACCACTCATGTCATACAATCCCAACTCGTTGGGTTTCTTCGTGCCCACCTCGTGTTTATGATCCGACCAGCCTACTTCGCTAAATGTGTTACTGCCGGCAAAAGCATACCCTTTGCTCTTCTTTCCGCCACGTGCTGCATATTCCCATTGTGCTTCGGTCGGCAAGCAGAAGCGTATGCCCGTAACGTAACTCAGTCTCAGAACGAACTCTTGACATTCATTCCAGTTCACGGGCGCCACAGGATAAGTCGGTATATCCTGACAATCCGAAGGATTACTGCCCATTACGGCTGTCCATTGTTCTTGTGTAATCGGCTTAGCGGCTATGAAATATGTACTCAGCGTCACCTCATGTTTCGGTGACTCATTGTTCTCCACCATACCGCGTTCCTTGCCGTCAGCATCTTTGGTATCGTCCGGTTTAGGGTCTGCTCCCATGACAAACGTTCCACCTTCCACTTTGACCATGCTGTCTAACAGCGCATCAATAACCGCCTGTTTCTCATTGCGCACCTTATCCAGTCGCGCTTTCTCCTCTGCTGACAAAGTTGCAAAAGGATCTTTCGGTTCAGGTGTCACTTCCGGCATAGGGGTAGGTACCGGTTCGGGTGCCATTTCCGGCTCAGGTACGGACACCGGTTTCTCTTCTGCCTGTGGCTCCTCTGCCGGTGTGTCCTCTGTTTGCGGCTCCTCCAATACCGGCACTTCAATCAACTCCGGTACAACTTCCTGTGCCGCCTCCGGCGCTGCGTCTTGTGTCATTTCTGTAGTCTCTACAGCGACCTCCTCCTCTTTCTTCCGTTTGGCGTTGTTTATGCACAGGTGTTCAATCGGTTGCACGGTTTTGGCATTCGAATTGCTCTCAGTCGTTCCCTCCTCGTTTTGCGGCTTGCCCGCATAGGCACACAGCACGCATTTTAACCACAGCGTTTTCCATGAGCGCTCGCCGTAGATGGTTGGCTCATTCGGCTTGGATGGACGAGCCAGATAACCGACAATCTCTTTGTCTTTCTTGCCTTTTATCTGTTTGTAGATGTAGCCAAATTGATCGACGGTAGTGTCCTGGTCAAAACTAATGTACCCTGTCCGGCGGTAATGCGGTTTCTCGGCATCGTCGTTCATGTTCGTCATCAGCACATCCACGTAGCCTCTGTTCAAGGTCGATTTCTCATCCACCTTGATAATAGCCACAGCGGGTTTGCCAAAGGCTCCCGAACGATGAATCTCGGCAGCTTCACCTTCCTCGCCTTTCTGAAGATAACATGCACGAACAAACGGCTGATTCTCCTTCTGCCGTGCATCGATCCACACTTTAACTTTTGACAGTTTCTTAATGAGTACTCCTAAGAGCACTGTACATAAACCGCCAAGGATGATTAATAGAATTTCAATGTTTATCATAGGTTCATTAGTCTTCCTGATTCATGATTTTGCGTATCCGTTGCCTGTCATTGAAGGCTTCTGCGAAATGCCCGGGATCAAAGAGCTTAAGCCATTCGCTGGACGTGTCATCGGGACAAATAGCCCAGAGTATCAACGCGGATATCTCCGGTTTGTAAGGCGCTGGCTGAGGAGCCTCGTCAACCTGCACTTCTTGTTCCGCTTCTGGTATAATGACGCGTCTGCGATGATCATTCTTCTCTTGCTTCTTCTTCGCCTTCTGTTCATCCTCAAATACACGCATGTTGCGAATAGTCTGATCGAAATCCTCTGTTGGTAATATGCGGTTGTATGAGAATGATGCGAAACTCCGCCAACGGGTGATGAACAGGTAGCGCTTGTATAGCTCGTTATACTCGGCATTCTGCAGGTTAGGCGTCGATTGCAGCGACGTCTGCAGCAGGATAGAGATGTCTTTGTTCACCTTGACATCCGAGCACTCCAAATCGGCATCGCAGATGATCTCTCCGTTCGCTGCTGCATAATTGATCATCGTATCCAGCAGATGGATATTGCCGGTTTTGCGTTCGTATTGTAGCAGTTTCTCGCCTACTGTCGAATTCTCACGTGGCAACATCTCCTGGCTGATAGCGCGTATCATCTTCTTGTGGAACTCGCTCTTGTGCGTCTGCCATTGCTGCGCTGCCTCTTCCAATAGTTGTTCTTTGGAGAAGAACTCGTATTCCTGCGTATCTTTGTTCAGGCGTCGAGCGTGATCCTCCGGCGCACGTACATCCAAGTACAACTCGGCTATCTCATCGTTGAAGTGGTTAATCAGCAGGAAATATTGCTTGGTGTCCAGTTCGCTGATCAGCACAGGTTTGTAGTTAACGCGGATACGACAACCTTCGACTTCTGTCGCGGGCAGTATCTCCTCGCCTGCAAACTTGCCGGAGCGCAGAGGCTGGTTGAACAATGTATCCGGCAGCATCGTCTTCACAGCAAGGTCGGGAATACGGAACTTCACCTCATCGCGGATCTGCTTGCTACGGTTCAGATATGCCTCGCACAGTGCCTGCATCTTGCCGTAGAAGTCTGATGCCTCAAACTCTATGCGGTTCGCTAAACGCGCGTATGCGTCGTGCATATAGTAGGCTTTGAGTACGCGGATACATACATTTTTCTTACGCGTGTACACGAACAGACACACCAGTTGTATCAATACCGGCAGCATGAACAGTCCGAAAGCCCAGAATAGCGCATTGCCCTTTACGTCGCCCAAATCGATGAACAACGGGGATATAAGGGACAGGATAGGCAATATTCCCAATACGCACACTAAACCTAACAGTAGCACACGCGTAATGGTTGCCAATGTCGTCTGTTCCTCCGAGGTCAGTTTCAGCAGTTTCTCCGTGGCTTGTTGCTTCATCTCCGCCTGACCGGCGCCGCCGTTGCTCATGGATATGTCTTGTTTGTATGCCTCGTGGTAATTCTCAAAAAAATCTTTCTGGTTGTTCGCAACCATCGGTTTTTCCGGATCGAGGAGTACGTCCCAGTAGTGGTGCTCCAACTCCTCACGGATGCGCTCGTTCTCCAGTGAGAGACGTTCCTGAAGTTTGTTGAACTCCCTGTCAATGGCCGACAAAACGCCTTCGTTGGGCAGCACCTTCGATATGATGCGGGAGATGGCTGGATGGATAGCCATCTCGCAGCCCTTGTACATCTTCGTCGAGCGGATGGAGATGCGATCCAGTAAGTCCGACGTACCGCGCTCGATGTTGTCGGAGATCTTCCTCAGTAGCTTGGCGGGGAAGAACTTGAGATAGTAGAAGTAGTACAGTCTCTTCAGGTTCTTCTGCATATAGTTTAGGATCGGATGCGGACTGGGCTCGTCCATTTGTGTATCCGGAAGTTCCACACTCAATCCTTCGTTGATGTCGTGAATAAATTTCTGTGCGTCGAACTCGTCGTGCTTGAGGATGTATATTTCCTCGCGGTCCGTCGCATCCTCTTCGCTGTCAACCATCATATTCGTCATCAACTCCGCTGCCAATCGGCTGGCGTCATTCACGTCCTCCGCTTGCATGTCGAAGTAGATAGAGGTCGCACCCATCGAGAAGTACAGCATGTCCTGACTACGCGTGCCCGTGATTAGCGGGTGGGTGTAGTCGCATGCATAGAACAGATGAATCAGACATTGGAACAGATACTCGGCCTGGTCTTTTTCATCCATCAGCGCGTATGCGCACTCTGTTCTGTTCTGAACGTTCTGGTACAGCATCACATGATCGTAACCGCGTACGTCACGCAGTTTGTGCTGTACCTCCACCTCGTTGAGCAGACGAAGTACTTTGGCGCGATCCTCCACCTTGCGCGAGTTGATGTCACAAGGCACATATACAGCCCCGTAGATGCACATGCCCTGGTGGATATGTGCCTGAAGGATGCGCTCCTTCTCTTTCTGCAGCATCGCTGCTATAGAGGGAAAGATGGTCTGCGTAAACGACTCCGTCGAGTCACCCAGAACCATCACATTCACAGTCTGGAAAGGTTTAACGTTAGAGCGACGCAGCTGGTGGATGAAATGCATACCGGCTTCTACAATCTTTGATTGCAGTGCATACAGACGCTCGGCTACATTGTCCTCCTTATCCAAATCTTCGCTCTGAATAGTGTCTAATCCGCGGAACACATCATCAAAGGCGCTATAATACCAATAGTCGCCCTTGATGATGGCATCTTTCTCCGCAGCACGGCGTTCCCAATGATCCAGCAATTCCTGCTGCGACAAGGAATTCGATAAGTCTTCTACTGTCTCAGCCTTCTGCAATAATCCTGAAGGATCGACAATCGACCCGGCGGTGCTGGTCTCCTCACCGTAGTTCGATGCAGGATTAGCCTTACCGCTCTTGCCGGTCGTTGCTGTAAAAGTTTGAGAAATGTGTACGTGATCAACCCGCCGGAGCAGAGCCACTAAGGGCTCTCTCCGAGCATGGTTGCAGGTAATATCTATTATCCAAAGTGGAAGCATAGAATAGCTGAATTAGGAAACGTTATTTAATAAAATTCTGTACGTAATCGAACTCTTCGCGAATGATGCTGAACAAGGCCTCATACAGACGACGCTCTGACGTCTTGGCGGCATTCTTCTTCTTGTCCGCCAACTCGAAAAGCAACTCGCGTTGTTTGGTCGGGTACAGGCGCTTGAGGATGCTTTCACCCGAAATCTCTTCTCCGTCCACTGTCTGCTTCTGACGCAACAATGCTTGGAGAATCGATTCGCAAGTCTCACCGAAGCGGTAGTTGTAGTATGAATCGCGATACTTGGCAAACTGCTCCGTGAAGTCCGCACCTTCAATCTCAAAGTAGAGTTGACGACCGTTCTCCTCCTTCTTCAGAACAAGTTTGGCTGTCTGAGGATGGATGCTGAACGCCTCCGGCTTGGCTAGACGGAAGTACGTCTTGCATTCCGGATCAACCAGATACATTGTGTCAGTATATGTCTCCGGATCGAACTCATCTACGTAGAAGAAGTTGTGCATCTCCGCGCGGAACTTATCCAGCAGCAGCAACTTCGCAAACGTGCGGTGCTGCGGCAGTTTCTCCTCGGGCAGGTTGTCCAATGTCAACTGGTCGCCGTATTGTGCAAAGTCGTGGTGGAAATGATATTTCTCACGGAACGAAGCACGGTCATAAACCGCCTTGATGGAGTCGTAGATGCGATAGTCCTCCAACGACAAACCGAACTTCGATTTCAGTACCAGTGCCACATCATCGCTGTCGGCTTTCTCGTAGCGGTGCTTCGGGTTACCCTTCTGCATACCCAGCATCTCTACTGCTAGATCCTCACTGCCTGCTACGAATACCAGGTGCTCCTCTTTCTTGATCACGTCGATACGGTTCGAGTTGTACGAGAAGAACAAGGCCGGATTCAGACTGCGGCGAACTGCATCCTTCTCATCATTGCTCAGTTCGGCAAAGAAGGCGGAAATCTTCTTCGACTCCCAGCGCTCTTGAACGGTCTTGTTCTCGCGGATCATCTTGTCGAACACTGTCTCAATCAGCGACAGGAAGTCGCTCACGATCTTCTCGCAGGTCACATTGGCGTCAGCCAACTCGGGGTTGCAGAAGAAGCGTACATCTTCCATCACCACCTCTTTCTTCGTCTTGTCGTCCGTGACCTTGCGAACCACCTTGTACTGACCGGCAGCGATAGCCTGAATAACGGCGTCGTTAACGGCATTGTAGATGTTGTCCTCAATCATCTTTTGGATATCACCGCGCTCCGGTGTCTCAGCCTTGTCATGTTGAGCCTTGATGAACTCCGTGTACAGCTTGCTGAATACGTTGTCGGGCACCCATCCGTTGCCGTCGCATATCTTAGCTAGTTGCGGCAGATAAACGGTCGTAACATCCATCTGGGCGGCACCCATCGCTGCGGCTAACTTGTCGTACTGCGATGCTGCATCACGTGCCATCTCGGCAGCTTTGTCCTTGAACGATGCTACCTGTTTCTTCAGCAGAGCCAACTCGTCGTTCTTCTCGTCTTGGCAGAAGTCCTTCTTCAGGTCGTGTGCCCATTCGAGCATAGCTACGCGAATGGTTTCGCTAGCGAACGCCTGTAGCGCGCTGATATAGGCTTGGATATCCTCCTTGTTGGATTTCATCTTTACCTTCTCTACACCCTTGATGTTCGCTTCTTCACGCAAACCGGTCAGTTTCTCGGATGCTTCAGCCAGACTGTCTTTTGCCGACTTGATAGTCTTCTCTTCTGCCAGATACTTCTCAGCCATGTCCTTGCGGATCATATCGATAGAGTCATGGGCGTATGTCAGACCGTTGGTGCGAATCCACGCCTCTGCTTGCTTCCATGCTGCATCAGCAATCAGACGTTTGTACTTGTCACGTTTCTCGAGATTCTTCATCTCATTGGTGATAGATGTCTTCACATCACTCAGCGAACTCAAGATGGTGCTCAGCTCAAGTTCGTCACTCAACTTCTCCGAAGCGGAGTCTTGGCTGTTCTCCAAGGTCTCATAGAGTGATATGGCTGCCGGGCAATGGGCTATCTTATACGCGATAGTGCCCGTCGTCTTCTCGTCTAATTCGCGGAACAGCATGCGGCTCAGTTCCTCAATCTTGCTATCCTCAACCTTGGATTCTTTGCCTTCAGCGGTCAACAACCAACTGCGAATGATATCACGACGCAGGCGGAAACGCATGTACTTGTTGAAGTACTCGTTCGGCTTCTGAAGCGATACGTAACCCATCGGAACAAGGAAGTCCTTGTGGTTCTTCTCCATAATATCGTTCATGTAGTTGTCGATATCCGAGCGGAAGGTCGCACCTGCCTGACCGTTATGCAGGTGATAAAGCATCTCTGCAGTGTTGCGGATCATCGTGTGAGGACTGCCCAGGCTCGTGCCCTTGTCCGTCTGGATGTCGATAGGAATCATGTAGTAGAACGGGCAGTAGCGCTTGTTGTTGTCAACGAGGTTGTAATCGTTGTTGAAAGCCAAGCGGTGCATCACGGTGTTCTGCTTCGGATTATAACTCATTACCTTGAATGCCTCCAACTCCGAGAATACACCGAATGCGTTCAGTGAATATTTCTCCTCGGTGGAGTTGGCGTCGATGAAGAACTTAGGCATGTACATCGTGTAAACGAGTTGCGGATCGCCGTTACCAACCACCTGATGATGAATCTGGTTTATATGGTACAGCACATCGTTGAAGATACCTGAACCGGTACCTCCCAGTGAACTGCTGACCAGCCAGTAGTAGATGATGCAATCCTCGCCACCTACGCTCTTCACATCATTCAACGATGAGATAGCCGCCTGCAGCTTTGTCTGGAAGTCTGCTAACGCGTGTGCGAACGCGATGCGCGATTTAATACGGAATGCACCTGCACCGAACGACAGCGGCTGATCGGGAATCTTCGTTGCCAACTCATCCGAGCATGCCTCCAGAATACGCTTGTTAATCAGGTTGTGCGGATCCTGCTTTGCTTCATAGTAGATAGCGTGCGGGTTGGCACGACCCAGATTGATCAAATCCGTCTGAGGAGAGATAAAAGGAACCTTGCCCTGCTCAAACGTTGCCCTGTTACGCTTGTTTGCTTCGTCAATGTCACGTTGATCCGTGTCAAGGAACAAGAAGCGGTAGCTGTCATTCATCGCCTGAAGACGGCTCTTGGACTTGGTAGCCACAGGGAAGCGTTTTTCATAAACCTTCTCCTTAATCATTGCAATGGTCTTACAACCTTGACCGCCAATGCCAATGAAAATGTGCTTTTCGTTTGCCATAATTTGTTGGTTTTAAGGGTGAATTATTCTTGTTATTTAGTCAGTTGCACTTTGATCTTGTGCGTAATTTCCGATACGCCGCTTCCGCATCGTAGATTGATCGATGTAGGCGAGTCATAGCTCAGGAAGCCTGATTGTGCCTTGCCTGCAGCGCAGAAGCCGCGGGTCTTTTTCCACGCAAATTTAGGTTTCGCAAATACCAGCAACGGATTCCCCTTCTGCTTGCGAATCTCAAATTGCCACTCTGCATCATCCACGCGAGCCATCGATGTGCCATTAGCGCCAAACAGGATTACGGCGTTACTGCTCTGCTTGCCCATACGACGCATGTCGTCGATCTGATTACCCTCAGCATCATACACCGTGATGTTGGCTTTGAAGCATAAGCTGTTGTTGCGTCCGATAGCCTTGAATACGCCTATGATATATAGGATGAGCAGTATAATCAGTGTGATGGTCAGCCAAAGCGGCAGGAAGAATGTGAATAGCATGCGCTCGCTATATACCGACGAGTTCGCTAATGCACCCGGACGACCTTCCAGCAGCTTGTCAATCTCGTTCTGATAGTCCACAGGCAACTTCACATCGAAATGTAATGTATCCGCCATCTGATGGAATCCGAAATCCTTATGCTTGATCTGACCCAAGTCGATATCTGCATGCATCTCACCCGCCTCGCTATAGTTGATATAATCGGGGTTTGCCTTGAAGTAGAAGTCGGAACTCAGAATATAAGTCGAGTCTAAAGTGATCTTCGGATACAGCTTCGTAGCTTTCCAGTCGATATGTGCCTTTACCTTGCCGTCGATGTTCGTCTCTGTCTTGACTACTATCGGGTTGGCTTTGTTCTCACGGATAATGATCGATTGCAACTTCATGAACATGATCCGGTCTTTCTGTTGGTCAAACCATTGACGGATCAGTGCCTCCGAGTTGTCCGGTACACGTTGTTGCTCAATCTTTACACCCCAATCCTCATACAACTCTTTCAATTGCGAGAATACGTAGCCTACCGGCTTGCCGCTCTGGGGCAACTCCAGGGTGAATACCATGTTCTCGGAGTTCACATTGTAAGCCGACTTCATGAGCGTGTGCATGTCGCCCATCTCCGAACCGTTGAACTGACGGTCGATGTTCTTCTCCGGGCAGTGCAGCAGGTCGCTGATGAACACGATGATGTTCACATCATACTGCTGGTTCATCTGCACGGATTTGGCAACAGCCTGTTGCGCCTTATAGATATCCGTGTCGTAGTACTGACGATCCTTGCGGTCTGCACCTTGAGGGTACAATGTCGATAACATCTGTACCATACTCGTCTTCGTCTGTGCGTCAATCGTCACGTCATAACCCATCTTGTTCGATATGGCATCATGCGCGAACGGGATGATAGTTACGCGGTCACCCATCGGTAGAGCCTTCACGAATGCTTCAATCGCAGGACGAACAGTCTCCTCGTACTTGCACATCGATAGTGATACATCTACCGCAAAGATGTAATGAGCATGACAGTTCTTCAGCTCCTCACGGTACAACTGTGTCAACTGCGGACACTGCTGATTCAGGTAAGCAAGTGACCTGTCTTGCGCCGCAAGGGAGAATACGGTCAGTAGGGCAATTGCAATAGAGAGAAAGTGTTTTTTCATACTGTTTATTTGTTTATTTAATCTACTTACATATCAGATTGTTAAGCCTGATTCCCCACATAACTCAATATATTACCAAAGTTATAATTCGTTTTATTGTGCTTTAATTAGTTTTTCAGAAATACATCTGCTATCTTCTGGTAGTGAATAAGCAGGTTAGATGACTGCCTATTGTGCGCCTTGTCCGTCCATCCGCGAGTTATGCTACCGCCTATAATCGTCATCGCAGGTGATTGCTTGATTGCCGATGCTGTGGTCACCTCTTCTCCGCATACCTGATTAATCATATGCGCCCCCGCGGTGTACGATGTCTTGGCGATGTATTTCTTCTCCACCATAATCTTGAATACCACACCCCAGTCCGCTTTCGTTTTGCATTCTCCTGACTTATATACTGCCAGTATGCCGTCTTCCCCTTTCACACGGGTTAATCGACCTTTCTTCTCCGCGGTCTGCTGAAGGGCTGTCAAGGCGGATTGCAGCCACTGTGTATGATTGTAGCCGGAAGTGATCAGAGGAAGGGTTTGCTCCAATATTGACCTGACCCATGCTGATTCGTCTGCCATATGTGACCGCAACTCTTCTTCAAATACATTCGTCTGACTGCTCTGCCGGGCACTCTCAGTGAGTCTTTTTACGCGATGCACATCACGTTGAGTGTTTGCGCTGTGTTTGTTCAGATTCTCGCAAACCAAGTCTGCTATATGCGCACTTACTAATGTGCCTGCCAAACGAACAACGCCATACTCGCCATATACCGATCGTGCATCCCGTCCCGTCGGCTTATCCTCAATGTAGCGCGCATACATTTCTACTTCCTGATCCAGCAGAGAGTTCCGTGCCGTGTTAGGCGATCCGGGCTTGCGCTCGCTGCTGTTGAATAGGAATGCCGATGGCTCATCGGATTGCCAACCGATGAGCAAGATGCTTCCCCATGTGCCATCGGCATATTGCTTGTATGGCACTAAACGAATGCAGGAAATAGGCGCGTTATTCATAATTTTCTGTCTTTCGTGGTTATCTCGAATCGTATTCTGAGTTATATCTCCTCTTTCTTCGTATGAAGTATTAGATTGTGTCTTTGATACGACGATGCAAAAGTACAAAAATAATATGACATATGCAAATTTTTTGTAAATTTTTTCTTAAAAATTTGTATTTTTCAAAAAAAATACGTATCTTTGTGGTCTGAAATTAACCTTTTTTTTGAAAAATATGTTAAGGAAATTGGTACTGAATGACAGGTTTATCTTGTCTGTCATCCTTCTTAATTCGTGTTTGATTTACCTGCAAGTGTCCGGCTATGAGAACATGTTCATAGGCGTATTAGATCTGGTTTGTACATTCATCTTCTTGTTCGAGATGATCTTCAAGCATCAGGAGTTGGGTTTTCGTGGATATTGGCGTGACGGGTGGAATAAGTTGGATGGCACATTGGTCATCTTGTCACTGCCATCAGTTGCGGCTCTGTTCGTGCCGAATGATTATGCCGGATTATCGATATTTTTAATATTTAGGTTGTTACGAGTGTTGCGCTTCTTTCGGGTGCTCCACTTCTTCCCGAATTTCAGCAAGGTCGTACAAGGCTTCAAGTTGGCGATGCATGACTCCTATGCTATATTGTTAAGCTTCTTTGTTATCATCGTCATCTTCGGCCTGTTAAACTGTAGCTTGTTCAAGGAGGCTGACCCGGAGCATTTCCAGACACCGTTACGATCAATCTATGCTGTCTTCCAGATCTGCACGGTGGAAGGCTGGTATGAGATTCCCAATACGCTTGCCGAGTATTACGGAACGACGTCTGTTGCTGCAGAATTTATCCGTCTCTATTTTTGCGCCCTGCTTATCCTCGGAGGCATCATCGGTATGTCCTTCATCAACTCCATCTTTGTTGACGCTATGGTAGCCGACAACAATGACGAGATGATCGAGCAACTCAAGGAAATGCAAAAGACCCTGGACGAAATCAAAAGTCAAATCAACAAACAGTAATTTGTTGTATGCGCCTTAGCAGTTAACAACAGCAGCCCATGAGCATGGGCTGCTGTCGTTGTGACAAACGTGCCGTAGCAAACGTACTATGGCAATCTATCAACCTTTTTGATTATAATCAGCGTTGATTAGGTTCATCGCTTTCATCCGTTTGTGGATATAGATAAACGGTCCAACGATGATGAGCGATCCGAGAAAACACCAAAGCCAAAAGTCGCTTGCACCGAATGAATAATCAATCTGGCGACGTTCAAGTTCTCCACGCATACGGTCCGAAGTGCGATGATACCATACAAGAGGAGCGATACCCAAGGTCAACCAAGAGAAGATGAAATAGATAAGGCAGAAATGCATCGTTCTGCGTCCGTCATGTCTGCTGGCAATCAGGTTCAACTCTTCTGAGATGTGCGATTCGACTACGATAGAATAGATGCCGAACGTAATAAGATTGAAGAAAAAAACTTTCGCGAGTCCGCGATTGGTTCTCAACTGCATTGCAGGAGCGTTAACATTTGTTTCCATAATGATTAGATTTAAATTTTGTTGTAAAGATTGTTATTAATCTTCTTGCTCGTAGTAGTAGGTCAGTGGTAATATCTGTGATTCTGCTCAAATGGGGAAAATCCCCATATGGAGAAATACGCTGCAAAGATACAAAAAATAAATGAATTATGCAAGTTTTTTTGAATAAAAATCATGGGCAATGCATCATTGCTTTTCTAAAAAGTGCCGTATCCTGCGTATTCCTTCACGGATGACAGCATCGTCCATCGTCATGGCAAGACGGATATAATTGTCAAAGGCATCGCCGAACGACAAACCGGGCGTAAGGGCCACGTGCTCTTTTTCCAGCAGCTCGAAGCAGAACGTGCGCGAGTCCATGCCTGTTGCCGAGATATCAGCAAAGAGGTAGAACGTAGCGTCCGGCACATCATATCGGATATTAGGCATGCCCTTCAGACACTCCAGCAATGTCTCTCTGCGAGCGCGGAACGTGTCACGAAGTGAAGGGATATATTGGTCGGCATGGGTGATAGCTTCAAATGCTGCCCATTGCGAAACGGAACTGACGCACACCGCCACGTTCTCCTGCATCTTCACGAGCTGTTTGATGAAATGGGGTTCACCAATCACGTACCCCACACGCCAACCGGTCATGCAGAATGCCTTTGACAGCGAATTGAATAACACCATGTTCTCCTGAGGGAAACAGTTGGTAATCGAATAGAAGGGTTTGTCATAGATCAGCGACGAATAGACCTCGTCCGAGAACACATACACACCCTTTTCGTCCGCTATATGAGCGATTGCCTGAATGATCTGCTTCGGATAAACCGTGCCTGTAGGGTTATTCGGCGAGTTCACTACAATGATCTTCGTTCGCTCGTTAATCAGCGAGCGCAAGTAATCCAGATCCGGAAGAAAACCTTCGGTAAAACGGTCAGCCATGACGGGTTTGGCGCCGCACAACTGCACGTTATTCGGACATTGCGCCCAACTCGGCCCGATGATGATCACCTCGTCGCCCGGATTGAGCAACATACGAAATGCCAGATGGATGGCTTCAGTGGCACCGATGGTGACGGCTACGTTCTCCGGCGCAATCGCTATCCCCTCTTTCGCCGACTCATAGGCGGCAATGGCAGCCCGCAGTTCAGGTAATCCGGCACTCGCTGTATAGCGTGTCTTATGCTCCCGTATCGCCCGAAAAGCAGCCTCACAGATTCCATCCGGCGTCGGGATATCCGGATCACCAAGGGTGAAATCAATCACGTCGTCATACTGCCTGGCCAACGCCATCAGTTTGCGTCCCAACGTGCCACGGATGCTCCACGACAAGTCGGATAGTTTCATCTCGCTCGTATTGTTCATATCTTGGTATTAGTTTTTAATGTTCAGTATAGCTTTGCAAACTTTTAGCCTACAAAGATACGAAAAAAATCTCAAATATGCAAACCGGAGAGTAAAAAAGTTACAGAAATTGTCAAATTGCCAAATTGCCACGACTAAAAATGTCAGATAGCATCTGACCTAATGGACGACGCGGAAGAATGACGAAGTGCAGTGGAAGAGAAAATTTTGTGAAGAAAAAAACTAATCGTCCAAGTACACGGAATTATATTCGCGGTCAAGACATTGGTACCATTGGAAATAGTTCTTCATTGTATAGAGCCGTCCGAGAGCACGGTCATATTTATCCTGCAACTCTTTCGCCTGCGTACGGGTTTGCTCTTTCTCTTCCTTGGACATCTGTGCGCGGGCTTTGTTGAACGCTTTGAGTTCACTGCGCAAACGGGATACTTCCTGGCGCTGAGCTGCCATTTGCTCTCTGGTAAAATCTTCGTCAGTCATAATGAAGGGTCTTGTGAATTTCTTGTTGAGGCATTGTTTGTCCGTTGAGCTGCCAGCCGTTGCGATCGCAGATAATTGTGTCGTCGTCTTTAACCCATTTAGAGCCGCGCATGAAGAGATGGTGTTTGGTCCAACCATGTTCAGACATGAAGGCATCAAATCGTTCATGCGCTGCTCTAATACGGGTTAGTTCGGCTTTATGTGCCTCTTTTTCGGCTTGGGTATAATGCTTTTTCATCTATAATGTTGGGCGCTTACACTATAATATAGTAAAAAATTCTGAAAATTTAATCAAGAGTGCATTTTTTTGTCTTCATTTCACTCGCAAGGTCTTTAGCAATGCTTTTTGCTCATCCGTGATACGAAAACTCTCAACGGCTTTTTGGATGGTTTTGTTGTGCGTATCTTTCTCCAAGCGATGTTGAGCTATATAGGGCAGCGTCGCATCCCATTGTTTGGCAAGAGCCGTAGCAAACTATGCATGAACTCTTGCGCCGCATGAGTCTTGAAGATTTGCTTCGCCATTTTGCGCAAGTCCGGTGTCCGTACACCGATCACCGTCTCGCGTTGTATGGTCGGCAGTAACTTACTTTGGAAGTCTGCGTACACCTTGTCTTGCAACGCAAAGAGTTGGGTAGTTAGGTAGTCCATATTATCCCAAATCTGCAAAGATAATCCAATCAGGTGAATGATAAGTCAGAACGCCGATAGCGATGACAGCCAGCACGATGAGCACTATCCACATCGGCCAACAGCGTTGCACGAAAGCACAAGTTCGCCAACGCTTAGCGAGATGTACTGCACCTACCATCGAAGCGATGTAGATGACGATGTCCAGTACTATCAACTCATGACGCACAAAGACCCAGTAACTGAAGAATGCGACAACGATGAGCGGCATAACAGCCAATGCCCCCAATATAGGTGCACCGACCTCGCGGATGTCACGTCGTGAAGCGCACAGATAGATGCTTAGCAAAAGCATGGGATAAAACACCATCTTCATGTGCGCCATCACACTCTCCGTCACAGGAAAGATATACCCCAGAAAATGATTGAAGAACGGCACGTGATGCACAAAGTGCATACTCGTTCCGAAAATGATTAGCAACAACGTTGCTATGATTGTTTCTTTTCGTGTCATAATTGTTAATATTTTATTATACTTCCTATCGGAGCATCTAACAGGTTAATATTGAGCTTGGTGGCGATGTTATGAGCTACGTTATCCGGTTCGTACCACGGATGTATGGCAAGGCTATACTTATCGTGGTGAACGGTGAAGACCTGTTTAGCATGGAGGTCGAGGATGACTTTTTCGAGGTCATCGGGCGTGGTGTGGATATACTTCCAGTTGGCGTTATACTGCCCGTTTTCCAATAGCGCGAGATCCACCGAACCGAAACGCTCGTGTATCTCCGCAAAACGCTTGTCGTACCCTCCGTCGCCACCGATATACACCTTACGCCCACCTGCTTCGACCATAAACGAAGCCCAGAGTGTCTGATTCGGCTTGCCTAAGAGACGATTACTGAAATGGCGAGAAGGCAAGCAAGTTATTTGTAATTGGTCATTTGTAATTGGTGATTTGTCGTACCAATCCATCTCAGTTATGACCTCGTCCTTATAGCCCCAATAGCGCAGGTAATCGGCGATGCCGAGGGGACAGATGACGTGCTTCACGCGATTGCGGATGTCACGCAGGGTAGCGTACTCCATGTGATCCCAGTGTTCGTGCGTGATAAAAAGCACGTCGATATCCGGCAGGTCATCCGGACGGTATATATCTGTACCCGAGAAAGCTTTGAGCATCATCGACGCAGGCCATTCGGGTTTGAGCACAGGATCCACCAGGTATAGCTTACCGTCCAGGCAGAAGAGGTACGACGAGTGTCCAAACCACACCAACCAATCGGTGTCGGTCGGCAGGGACTTGAGGTCAGTCTTGACGGCTTGCAGTGGTGTTTGCGGCACACGAAGCGTGTCCTTGTTTGTCAAGAAGCGCCATAATGTCCTCCTCGTGCTCGCTGTGTCTCCCGTGAACTGCGGTGTCGGCAGTTGGTTTTGGAACATCCCGTCCCTGTAGTTCGGTGACGCCTGTATCCGCTCCGTTGAACGATGCCGCCACAGCCCGAAAGCCGGGTGCGAAAGCACAGCCGGAACGATACCGCTCAGCACGAGAAGGATACTAACGATGATGATGGTTGTTTTCATTGGAGGTATTACTTTTCAATAGCCCGACGGAGAGCCTTCACCATCTCGTCGTATTCTGCCTCGGTCAGATAGACCTTACCCGGATTCATCTGGAAGGTGCCGCCATAATCCGGACTGTCCACATATTTCGGAGCTAGGTGGAAATGCAGGTGACTCAGTTTGTCGGAATAGGCGCCATAGTTGATTTTCTCCGGCTTGAACAGTTGCTGCATCGCACGCGTCACGTCCGCTACATCCGCCATGAACAGATTGCGCTGCTCGTCGTCCAGTTCATTCAGGTCATTCACATGCTTGTCATACGCCACCAGGCAACGGCCATGATAGGTCTGCTCTTTAAACAGGAACGCACGCGACACGCGCAGGTGACAAATCTCAATCATGAGATTGTGCAAGGTCTCATTGTTGGTGCAATAAAGACAATCTTTAGGGTCTGAATACATAATTCGATATGTTTTTATAGTTGTGATTTTATGATAATGCAGGTTACCTGCCTTATTGCGCGACCACCAGCACGTTATCTGCTTGCAGGCGAACGGAGAGCCAGCGATTGATACGCTGTTGGTCCTCATCGTTGAGAGTCGAATCAGATTGGATGAGTAGCACGATCTGCTCGTCGTTGCGTGCGAGTGTGACGCCCTCGATCTGCGGCCATTGCGCTTTAACCTCGGAACTGATCTGCTGCACGGGCAGTTGCAGAGCTTTATAATAGTCCAATTGGCTGTTTAGCGCACGGATAGAGTCGTCGCGTTGCTGCAATTGCTGCTCGTTGGTGGCTATCCAGTCGCGCATGATCTCCGTCTCATTAAGTCGGCGCACTTCGATGGTCGCGTCCTCTAAGATACGAATCTGCGTATAGGATATGCCATGTTTCTCTGCTTCGGCATACAGCAGTGCCCGGTGTTCCTGGCTCAGGCTCTCGCCGGCTAAGCGCAACGTAAGCGTATAAGGTTTCTCGCTCACATTAGTCGAGTAATCGAAGATATAGGTCTGCCCTATCGAACGGTTCTCCTTCACGAAATGACGTGCGGCATTGTTGAACTGATTCTCGTTGATGATACTGATCGCGCTGAAGAAACTCGGAACCAACACTACAAGAATCAATATGCCGTACGAGATAAGTGTTCTGTAGGATTTCTTTGCATTCTCCTCCGCCACAGGAAAACCGAGATACTTGACCATCAGGTATGTTGCCAGGGCTATGAAGACGCAGTTGATAAAGAACAGGTACAGTGCGCCGCCTGCATACTGCCAGTTCCAGTTGGCGATGCCGTAACCTACGGTACACAAGGGCGGCATGAGTGCCGTAGCAATCGCTACGCCGGAGAGTACCGTGCCTTTCTCCTTGCGCGACAACTCAAGGATACCTGCCAGACCGCCGAAAAAGGCAATCATAACATCGTAGATCGACGGGTTAGTACGTGCCATCAACTCGGTCGGGTTGTCCATCTCCAGCGGGGTTACAAGGAAATAAAGCGTCGAGGCTATAAGACTGACCACGAACATGATGCCCAGGTTCTTGAGCGAATTCAGGAGTAGAGCAGTATCGTTCGTACCCAAGCCCAAACCGAAACCGATGATCGGGCTCATCAGCGGCGAGATCAACATCGCACCGATAATCACCGGAATAGAGTTGACGTTCAATCCAACTGAGGCAATGACTATCGCCACAAAGAGGATGTAAATCGTCGGTCCTCGGAAGGGGATGTTGTTGCGGATGTTTGCATCTGCAGCCTTTACGTCAATGTAATCAGAGAGGCTGACCTGACGGCGAAAGAATCGTTTCGCAATTTGTTTGAATTCGGTGTAAGTCATAGTTTTAATTGATTATTCGTTAATGCGCATCATATCCAATTGGTCTAAACTGTTCTTGCTCTTCGCTATATACGTAGCCCGCATCGAAGAGAATAGCTTTGATCTTCTCCGGCTCGGTGTTAAAGTTGTAGCACAACGATTCGAGCGAGTCAAACTCCTCATCGCGGAGCAGCATATTGATGCTCGATACTAATATGGCAGGGTTCTGCGGTAGGTAGTCCATATTATTGTAAAGTCTTTAGCAATTCGATTGACAAATCCGTTTGTTCCTCCAGTATCGGTGCAACATTAAGCATGTGCCGTTGATCCGTGACATCCCAATGGAAACCATTAGGGATATTTTTGGTTTCACCTTGGAGCACGTACACATAGCCAAACGTCTTGCCGTCCTTAAGCAAGCGATCGACACACAGCACGCGGCAGTTACGCTTATTAATCACCACATTGCGCCAGATATATTGCTGAGGCTGCGCTGTATGCGTTGAGCCAAAAGTTGTTCGCCAGATCATCGACGTACCCTCGTTATCTACCTCGTAGTCGGGTAGCATGTCCGCATACTTGTCGCATTTGAACGCATACACATCCGGCTTCACTTGCTTGAATTCGCTCACAGCAAACGGCATATCTTTGCGCACGCTTTGCTCATATTGTGCCTCTGTCAAAGGCTTCTGCGTTCCGCACGCTGCGAGCATCGTCGCCGCCAGTGCAAGGGTAAATAGTTTTTTCATTGTTCTATTATTTCTTTTTGCTATATTTGGCTTTGACTATCTCGTAGGAGTTACGAGTAAGGTCGCATAGTAACTCGTCCGATGCAATATTAGGATCAATACCTATCCAATGTTTCGGCGACTCATTGTAGGGATTGCCGATACAATCGTTCTGCGCCTTCAGTTCATCGATTCGTTCCGGCTGACACTTGAGCGAGATGACGTGATAGTCGTTGCAATCGAAGAACGCGAACATGTGCCCGCAGACATAGAAAACCAGCACTCCTTCGCCGTTCTTGAATTTCACAAACGGTGTCTTCTCTTCTACATCCGCGCCAAGAGAAAGGCAATATTCTCTGTATTCGTCAATGAACATATTCGCATTGTTTAGCCAATTATGATTGTTTCTTTGCGTGTCATAATGATTGAATCTCCGGATGTTGGATGGTTAGTACTTGGTCGGGTTCGGCGAAGTAGAACATATCACGAATGACAGGTTTGTTGCCGCGGTTCTCACCACGATGGATGGTGCCAACCACTTCCACCAACGCCTCGCCCTCATGGAAAGTGCGCTCCTTACCGTCTGTACAAACAATCGTCAGTTCTCCCTGTTCCACGATGCCATAGTTGACGGCAGTATGGTGATGCCAGCCGGTTACGGCTCCTACAGGAAAGGTCATACGTAGTACGGTTAACTCCGGTTTGCCTTTCGGGAAGTGAGGTAACTGCACGCCATCCCAACTCTGCGACGTGCGGGTCAGTTCTGTGGTTTTGATATCTGTACTCATAATAGTTTAATTGTTTACCAAATATAGGGTGTCACCATATACGAAGCCTTAACAAATTATAGTTTCTAATTCGGTCATATTCTTTGTTTGCGTCGTTTACGGCGCAAATGTACGAAAAAAAAATGACATATGCAAATAAATTCAGCCAAATCGGTGATTTTTTCTTCAATTTGGCTTATTTTTGATATACAAACATATCCACGCCCAAGGTGCCCTTGCGGCTAAGAAACAATTGTTCCCGAAGGGATAAGAAATAATCGTGCCCTTGCGGCTAAGAAACAATCGTGCCCGAAGGGATAAGAAATAATCGTGCCCTCCGGGCTAAGAACAAAGTGAGAAAAGAAAATGGGACTCGAGCGAGCCCCATTTTCTATACATCAGTTTTGAACAAGATTACTCTGCATCCGCTTAGCGAACAATCTGTCCAATCACGTTGCGACGTACACCATTGTGCTCGATGACGATCATGCCGTTCTCGATGGTCTTGATGGCCTTGGTAGCCACGCCGGTCATCTCAACAGCATCTTGTGAATTAGCGTGTAGCACAATCGCGATTCTCTTTCCAAGCGAGTTATTGGCAGCAATGGCAATGTCCATATTCTCTTTAACAAACACCTTACCGGAAACAATATACCACACTTTCTCAATAGTCTCGCCGTCCTCAGCCAGTACGGAAGCGAACGAAGCCTGCGGTTCTTCATATTGATAGCTGCCGGCAGTGATGCTCTGATAAGGGTAGTCTTCGTTTTCTACAACAACTATGTCATACGTTCCGGCAACAAGCTGGGTAGCATTCTCGGGAAGACTAACTTCCAGAACAACATAGTTACGATTCTCATCCAATGCCTCCACATAAACCATACCTTCATCCGCCAGCTCATCGTCAATCGTATAGGACGCAAAGTTCATCAGGAAATCGCTGTCCTCGTCACCCGGGAGACCTTCTGCTTTAGGAGAGTATGTAAGATTAATGACATAGTCTTGTGTTGTGTAGTCCTGAGCATCCATACCTACTATCTCGCATTTAACATATAGATTATCATCATCACCCTCACCCCTTGTTATCGTAACAGTGCCTGATTCGAACCAGATAGTGCGATTTTGGTGTAAGTCTTTCAATTCTGTCAGTGATTGAAGGTCTCCGACGTCATACGTACCTTCCAGTTTCTCAACTTTAGATCTGTAGAACACGCGCACATCATAAGCGCCGTCTATATGCCCATGAAAGTCCCAGAAGTATTCATTGACGAAGCCTTCAGCGTCCCAGTCGTAGACTTCGTCGCACCCTTTTTCAAATGTAACGTAGTCTTCTGTGAATTCAACGAAGATAGTAGACGCAGACGCACTCAGAGCAAAGAATGCACCTAAAAATAAAGTAAAAATTTTCTTCATAATGTTATAATTTTAAATGGTTAATATTAAAAAAGCGATGCAAAGTTACAAAAAAAATGTCTATGCTGCAAATGCATAGACAAGATTGGTATTGCGTTCCGACAAGATTGGTAGTTGCAAGACTACTTTGGCAGTCCGTTCGACAGAAATGGTTAATGACGACAAGCATCAATGCCGATAGGCAAATTGCTGCAATAAATAACTTTTTCATATCGTTTGTTGTCGTGCTGTTCGAAATTCAGAGGGCGTCATGTTGTAGTGCTGACGGAAGCGGTCGGTGAAGTATTTGTGACTGTGGAATCCGCACTTTTGCGCTATCTGCACTATACTCTTTGCGGGCTGCTCCACCAGCATCTTGGCAGCGTACTCCATACGGAGTTGCTGGATATAATTCGTCAACTTGGAATGCTCGCTTTGTGAGAACATGCTGCCAACGCGCTCCTTGCTGAGATGGAAACGCTCCATAATAGTCTGACGTCCGAAATTGGGATCCACATACAGTCGCTCGCGTTCAATCACATCGCTCACATAGCGGAACAACTGGTCATCCGGGAGCGTACTGAGATCGGACACTTCTTCCTTCGTTTCTTCCTTCTCGGCTTGCTGTTCACGGTACAAGTCTTTGTACCGCAACGCCTCGGTAATCTGCGCCGCCAGCGATTGGTTCTTCTGGCTAATGATGCGGTTCTTACGGACAGTGATGGTTGCGTGTCCCACAGCGGTAAGTAACAGCAAAACGACAAGGGCAAGCAGGTAGTGCTGACGTGTGTTGTGCATCTGCTCCTCCATCAGTTGTTGTTGCAACTCTTGTGTTTGGTAGGCGGCTGCCAGTTCCTGTGCGGTGTTCTGCGCCGTACGGCTCTTGAGCGTGTCTTGTATCTCCAGCACTTGCACATACAGTTCCGCCGCGCGCTTGTACTCGCCCATGTTCTGGTATATCTCCGCCAAGCCCCATTTGCTGTTGTTCATCATCTCACCTAAGGTGTCACCTTGCGCACGAATACGGTCAATATGATTCAGATATATCTTCTCCGCCTCGCGGTAACGTCCGCGCTCACGCAAGTAATCGGAGATGAAGTAATCGCGCACATGGTTTCCTTCGTATTGCACGGCTTGCCAAGCCACGTACGCCGAGTCTGCACGATGGTAATTCCCTAACTTTGCCAGTGTATATGCCATCTTAGCCAATGCCATGCGGCGGTCGATAAGTTGCAGGTTCGGATAGTTAGTCCAACGCGTGCCGGTGTGCGTTAAGGCTACGTTGCGTTCATCGATAGGCAGCGCACCTATCGGGTCGTTCATGTCGTTGTACAAACCGGCAAGCATGATCAGCATGCTGGATGTCAGATGGTCGGTGTCGGGTCGGTCGGTCTGCGCCATGCGGTCCACTGCCTCGGTCATGTACTGAATGCCCTGCTCTTTGTCGCCTTCGTAATAGACCCGTTTGCCCATAGACATCAAGGCAAAGGCCTCATAGTAGGCGTTTCCGGTCTCGCGAGCCAAGTCCAACAGTTGCTCCAGCCATTGCGTCTGTTCCGCCTTATGTCCGGATAACTCGCTTGCCATACAAAGGCTGTTCAGCACATTCAGCATCCGCTCGGCATCCGCTTTTGCCCCTTTAGTGTCCAGCAGTTGCAGATACAGGTCGTATGCCAAACGAAAATCCATGTTGTTGTACAACGAATCGGCCTCATGCATCACTTGGTCGAACGCAGCAAAATCTGCATCGTTTGCAGACACAGTACCTTTCACATCGTTTCCTCTTGTGCAACCCGCCATCATAACGGCTGCCAGTCCGAATACAAATACAATTTTTCTCATCGTTTTTCTTTCATGCACTCAAAACGAGTGCAAAGGTACAAAAAAAATACCAATCTTGCAAGCAAATCGACAAGATTGGTATTTTTTTTAGACGAGATTGGTACATCAAAAACCTCACGAAATATCTCTTGCATAGATTTTGGAAGATTTGAATGGAGATGCTACAGCTGGAAAATCCAGCAAACAATATGGCCGGCAGGTTCTTCCTGTCGCAATTGTAGCTTCATCATCTGTTCTTCAATGTCTTTAATAATTCTTTTTGTTCATCTGTTATACGGAAACTCTCAACGGCTTTCTGGATTGTTCTGTGTGCGGTTATTGCTTGCCCGACGGAAAAGCCTTGTATTTGTGCGCCAAGCACCTGCTGCAATGTTTGCAGAGCGGCATCGCCGGTACAATGACTGGTGTAAAAATGCACATCCGGACAGGCGGCTTTCAAATGATTGGCTATACGTAGAAGTTCTTCCTCGTTCTCATAACCATCCAGCAGGTGGAAACCGCCAAGAACGGTGTGCAATGGCAGGTCCGGAACAGACGCAAGGATGTTCTCCAGTCCACTATGAGCACAGCCGGTAAACAACAAGCCATCGGCATAGAGTGCCAACTCATGGCAGAAATCGTCCGGCACAAGTGCATCCGCTGATTTCCCTGCCAACAGATGCTGATTAGCGGTGGGCAACGGGTAGCGGTTACGTTCCGGCACAATACCCCATAGATCATCCTTTATCTGCGTTGTGGTCGAAATAAATAACAGACGCGATTTATCAATACCCTTCCAGTCGGCGGTGATTGAATGCATATCATTGCGCGAGGAATAGAAGTTGCGGTCAAGGCAATGCGGCGACAATATCACCTGCGCCTTGCTGTTTATGCGAAGGAAAGCGGCAAGCCCTCCTGCATGGTCACTATGACCGTGTGAGATAAATACGTAATCGATATCGGTAAGGTCTATCCCCAAGCGTTCGGCATTACGGAGGAACACATCGCTTGCGCCTGTGTCCAGTAGCAACTTATGCTGCGATGTCTCGACATAGACCGACAGCCCGTGCTCTGTGAGCAACCGACTATCTTCGCTTCTATTATCTGTCAGAATAGTCCAGTTCATAGATCTTTTGTTTTACAAAATCTCCTGTAGTCCTCCTGTTACGGAATCGATAATAAAGCCACGCACTGTCACGTCTTTCGGGATGAGCGGATGAGTCTGAATGGTCTTGACTGTTTTGCGCACGGAGGTCTCGGTGTCGCGGAAACCTTCGAGCCAGTGGTTGAGGTCAATGCCGCACTCACGGATGGTATCCAGCGTCTCATCCTTGATGCCGCGCGCTTTCATAACGTGGTGGAAATGACTGTAACTCATGTGACACGCTCCACATTGGCTGTGCGCTACTACCATGATTTCCTCCACGCCTAATTCGTAGATGGCCACAATGAGACTGCGCATCGCCGAATCAAAGGGCGTAATGATCAGCCCGCCGGCATTTTTAATGATCTTAGCGTCGCCGTTCTTCAATCCCAGTGCCGCCGGAAGCAACTCCGTCAGACGCGTGTCCATGCACGTCAGAACCGCTAATTTCTTGTCGGGATACTTGTCAGTGATGTACTGCTCGTAGCCTTTCTGCACCACGAAAGAGCGGTTGTAATCAATAATTTGGTCAATCATAATCAATATATCTTATATTTTTGTCATGTTTTATTTTGGTATTCTGTTATATTAACATTAACCGTTTGCCTAATCTTATTTGCTGTTTCGTGAATAGATACGTGCTATGATGGCACCGCTGATATTATGCCAAACGCTGAAGACTGCTCCGGGAATGGTGGCTAAGGGGAAAGCGGCAAAATGCATCACCGCCAGCGAGGTCGCCAAACCGGAGTTCTGCATGCCGACTTCTATACTGAGTGCCACGCTCTTCGGGCGTTGCAGACGCAACACGCGTCCGACAAGATAGCCGATGCCAAGTCCGCAAAGATTATGAAGCATCACCACGAGCACGACGAGCAGACCTGCGGTCAGAAGACGATCGACGTTATGCGACACCACGATGCCGACGGTAAGTGCCACCGCGAGGGATGAGAACGCAGGCAGGTAAGGCGTGACGCTTTGCGTGACTTTAGGTATAAAACGCTGGCAGAGCAGTCCACAGACAATAGGAAGAATAACGATATAGACGATGCTCATTAACATTCCCGTGGTATGCACATCGACCATCGTACCTGCCAAGAGCCAGACGAGAAGCGGTGTCAGTATCGGTGCCAGCAAAGTCGATGCAGCGGTCATGCCCACAGATAGAGCCAGGTCACCTTTGGCAAGATAAGTGATCACATTCGATGCCGTTCCGCCCGGACAACAGCCAACGAGGATGACACCTATCGCCAGTTCTTGCGGCAACGAGAAAACCTTGGTCAGAGCCCATGCTAACAGCGGCATGACGGTAAACTGCGTGAGGCAACCGATGAGGATATCTTTCGGGCGCGCCAGCACTATTTTGAGATCTTGCGCCGAAAGGGTCAATCCCATGCCGAACATGATGACGCCCAACATCGGATTGATGACCCACGTGCCTATCCACGCGAGCGAAGAAGGCACAAAAAGACTTAGTGCGGCGACCATCAGCACGATTACGCCCATCCATTTGGCTATGAAATTACATATTCGTTGCATATGAAAACTTATCCATTATATCGTCTTTTGGTATGCCAGGCGTTCGTCGCCTGAAAGTAAATATATGATGCCGCAATACGTAAACCCGTGTTTGAGGTGATAGATAACGTACTTCATATCAATATTCTTGTTTGCTTACCATTGTTTAGTCAGTTTCGTTATATCCCTCGGGTTAATGACAAATTGTTTGTATCCGTCGCGAGTACAGGCGAGCATGGAGTGCGCTACTTCGGTCATATTGTTGGCAAGACCGCAGAGACGCATCAGCGGATAAAAACAGATATACGCGTATTGCATTCGCTGCATCTTGGTGCCACGCTGTCCTTTTGCCCAACGCATCAGTGCCGGGCGGTAGGCAAAAGCGTGCTTAAAACCGAGCGTGTTGATATACTGCTCTGTAGCACCCTTGATCGGCATCCACCATTGTTTGCCGTTGGGATCTGTGCCCATGCCGCTGAGGTAGATATAGGTCATCTGCTCTTTGCTCGGCATGATGTCAGCAAAATGCGTCGGAATGTCGTATGAGATACGGCGATAAACATCTTCCGGCGTACCGATGGAGGTGATGCCGGCAATGAAATAGACCGCATCATAGCCTTCAAAATGCTTGTCTCCGGCTTTGAGATTCATAAAGTCAGGGATGATATACTCTTCCAGTTTGGCTTTTTCGGCGTCTGTTAATGGATATTCGTCAATTCGTACCGATCGCCTTCCGACCGATAGCACTTTCTCCACTTGCGGCGTGCGTAGCAGTTCGAGCATCACGCCTTCGCCCACATAACCTGTGGCACCTGTTATAATGATTTTCATCTTTCTCATTTAATTGTCTTTTGGTATGCCAGGCGTTCGTCGCCTGAAAGTAAATACATGTATTATTTCATTAGCGATTTGACGAGCAGCCCGCTGGTCACGTACGATTCCTCAAGAATGGTCAAACCGAAATTGGCGAAGAATCACTTGGATATCACTTATTCGGACGGATGTATTGGATAGCCATCATGGTGAGGTCGTCGCTCTGCTCGGCGTCACCGACGAA